>JAALOO010000783.1_pt2 | contig 16210 bp, 9 predicted proteins | sample 7257641 | NCBI WGS metagenome assembly JAALOO01 (sample SAMN14085613, study PRJNA598686) | mite metagenome | biome: ENVO:01001000; feature: ENVO:01001002; material: ENVO:01001226; isolation source: single female mite from University of Michigan culture on fish food culture... ...
CTAACACTCAATCACCACAAAACAGTTGCCTTACAAATAGAACTAGTGGACTATTGGATCGAATTGTTTGCCCGTTGATTCATGCGAGAGTGAGAGTGAAAGGTGCCCAATGTGGCTCACTCGACAATAGGTGGTGGGCAATTATTTAATTATAATTAGCTGAAGAAGCAGTAGCAGCAGCAGTAGTATCATCAGTTGTGGTGTCCGCAGTAGAGTAGCAGTCAGTCCATTTCCCAGCTAATAATCGTCTGGCACGTTCTGTTGCTCGAAGCACTGGGCGCAACACTCTTGCTCCACCACTCGTCGAATTCCTCCTCCCCGAGAGCGGTAGCCTCCTCGGCGGCAGTGGCAGAGGCAGTGTATGATTGGCTATAGCAAGTGCACTGCCTGGCCGCACAGCAACGAATCGACGGAGACACGGAATCTGACAGGCGAACAGACGGGCTGCGCTACTCGACTGAAACAGAAGCGCGCGCCAAGAAGACACTGGCACAGAGAGACAGAGAGAAAGAGAGCAGCCACTTTGCGACAATGTATGAATGAGCAAAGGCGAACAGCGTCAATTGCATGTGTAATTGCTTCACAATCACCGCTAATCATTTGCCGCCTACGAATCTCCGCTCACTGATCACTGGATTTTGTGTTTCTTCCTCATCTTTTTCTTTGCGCCGGTCAAGTTTTGTGCAATATCACAGCAGTGATTCATTCGTCTAAAAAACTTTGTGTTCAACCAGTGCAATTTTTACTTGTTATTCAACGCAAACTGTATTATGGTCAGAATCGACATGAGCAAAAGTAAATCCGCCTCAAGTACTGCTCAATCAGATGAGATGGTCAACAACTCAGCCAATGAGCCAGTGTCTGGTGATGAAGAGTCGTCTGAGCAAAGGAAATCACTGCAAAGCAAAGAAGACCCAGAAAAGGAGGCACGCAACAGCAGTAGCAAGTGTAGAACTTCATTTTCAGTGGACGACATTTTGAGTCCTTCAAAGTTTAATGGTCAAGTGAGCACTTTGACGCCAGAGTACTTTATGCGCTGGCAACCATGGCTAATGCAAGAGGCCCTCCGACAAAACTGTCCTTTCCCCGACTTGGCATTGTCATTCTACAAACCATTTTTCATTAACCATAAAGATGGTAAGTACTTTTACAACATATATTTTCAAAAAAATCTTTTTGTTGTACTTGTGATCGAACACACCAAAAACTCACTGCTCATGTGAAGCCAATGAACAGGTATTCAACATTCAGTCTGAGGTGAACAAGATCGAACTGGAGGAGACCTCTCGTTCAAGTTCTTCCATGAGCGACGATCATGCCGACCCACAGACGGAGAGAGCAGAATCCCCTATTGTGCTGACCAGTGACAGCGACAGCTACTGTTTCAAATCATACGGCTCAAATGGAGTTGCTAACTCGGCGTCTAAAAAGAAAAAATCGACAGTCCCACTTGTAGACAGCAAGGGTGGCAAGCCAAGGAGAGCAAGGACAGCTTTCACTTATGAGCAGCTTGTGGCACTGGAGAACAAATTCAAAAGCACTCGTTACCTGTCTGTCTGTGAACGCCTTAACTTGGCGCTCTCTTTACGACTCACCGAAACGCAAGTAAGTTGTTCAGTTTTAATATAGTTTAGAACAGTAAAACTCAGATTATTCAAATTACATCATCAGATCTAAAACTCATTTTTATTTTTACTTTCAGGTGAAAATATGGTTTCAAGTAAGTTTTTCACTCTTTTAAATTATAGACAATTAGATAGAACTTGTGATTGCTAACCTGTCACTCTCTAAGAATCGACGTACCAAATGGAAAAAGCAAAACCCTGGAATGGATGCAAACTCTCCCACTGGCGGCTCTCAAGTCAGTCTTCCATCGACAAACACCACCTCATCACCGAGCAGTATGGGCAGCATTCCGGTTTCAGCTTCCGGCTTTCCGTCTGCTGCATTTCTCTATGCCACACAACTGGCGTCGTCGTTTGCTGCTGTTAATGGCTCCAATCCGGGGACTTTGGCCTTTGGACAGTCTTCATCGAACGTTGGGGGTGTGCTGTCAGGGGGCAACTCGTCTGAGCACAATCACGGACACGGTCATGGACACAGTCACTTTTTACCTCATCTCTAAATTGACCACCGAATGGCAGTTAGTGCACTTGCTGTGCCCAGGCAGTTGACCGGGCAGTGCATCACTTTCACAAGCACAAACATGTCATTTGTACATAACATATACAAATCCACGGAATAAACTGAGAAAGTCATCCTTTCATGGCTGGTAGAACTCAATGGTCTGACTCAATTGACGCATGTCAGGGAGTGCACAGCAGTGCGACAACAGTGGGCAAAGTGTCCAAAGTGGGCAAATTGATTCGGGTGCCGTTGCTTGCACTTGTCCCGATGTGGCCATTTACCCGCCGGAGGAGACAGTGCTGGACTGGTAATATGCAGGCAAGGAAGCAAGTAAGCAATTGACTGTGATTGCCATTTGGATCGTCGATACTCGACAGCGATGCACTTAATGTGTGTTGGCACAGATAAAGCGCGTCGAATTAAGGCAATTATGGCAGCAATTGTGACCGCGTCCAGCTTGACATTGGCGGCAAAGAGCGAGAGACAGTCACTCTGCCCGTCACTTAGTGCGTAATGTCGGAAATAATAGGGCCAATCGAGAGAGGGGTTATTACAGTGCGAGATAACAATTTGCATGCATCAAGGCGACATTATCATTACCATATTTAATACTCGGCATTTGAGGCTCATTTTACGCTTATTCGGCCTGTCTGTCTGTCGTTGTTTGAAAATATAATTTGCCTCCTCCAAACTGAGAATTATCCGCATGGCACTTTGCCTTCTCAACTGCTGCGAGCAAGCACTGCCACTGTTTCAATTGCCTGTCAAAGCCCCGGCACGGCTGGTCGCTTGCCGCCGCCACTGCAGCTTCTTACTTCTGCATTCTAATTTAATTCACTTTAATGTGCATGTAGCATATCGTAATATCGTAATAGGCGTTATACCGCTCTCTCGCGCCACTCTCTCTTCCTCACTGCTCATTTTACTAACGCGATCCTGGAACAAAGGCTCAAATATACAACGCCGTGCTAGGGGGCTGCTGCTTCTGCTGCTTTTTCTCCCTCTCCCTTTCTTCCTCCTTTTGTCTCTGTGTCTCACTCCCTCAGTGTGATTGAGTCAAAGGCAATGGCTCGTATTAGTCTATCAATAAAGCTGTGATTACCAGTGAACGATGATCGTTGATGCAAAATTGAGTCACCGATTGAGTTACAAATTAAGCCTACTAAGGCAAATCGCCCGCCACTAAGCAGAGTAATTGTATCTCGCCACTATCATTTCTGCGAACAATCAGGCTGTCCCCTCCTTTCCACTCTCTCAGATTGCCAGCACCGAATATTCCGCTCGGCGGTCAAAGTGTCATTCACTGGGCAAAGGCAAACACAAGGCAGTAGAGAACTGTCTCAGCGTACACTAGAACCGTTTTCGTTCTCTTTCTTGAGACAGTGCTGCAGTGTGAGTGACCACTTTGAAGTTCGAAGGAAGCAGTGCAACCGGCAATTGAAGGTGGCCAGTAGAGGCACCACAGTGACGTCCGCCAGAGGCTGCTCCAGTGTTTGTTGGATTACTTGTTACTTGGTGCAGTGATTAATCGGCCCACCATCGACCAATTTGTCATCAATTACCGCGAGAACGGTGGCTCGAATTAGTCTGTGCCCAAATTATATGCTTTTGGGCTGAAGTGACGCGAACAAGGCGATCGAAGCAAGTGATATTCGATTCGACAATGGCAACGTTGTTGCTATATTTTGCCCAAACGCAAGCAGATAGACAGGCAGGCAGTCAGGCATCGGCAAAAGGAAAGAGCAATTGAAGGAGCAGACAAGCGAAAGATGCTATTTTAAATGTCAAATGAGTTAACAACGTAATTGGCTGCTTTTCAAGTCATTTTGCTTGTAATTGATTCGCACCAGTCGCGATGACATCGCCCAACGGGCACACTCTCAGTCAGCGTTGCTGTGGACTCCTTCCCTCTCCCTCTTTCTGACGCATTGAGTTAGCTGTAACTCACAGCTGGCAGTGTCTTCCAGCACATCTTCGAGTGTGCCTGTCACTGCTTCACAAATGAACACAGCTCCTTGTCAACTTTGACGTTGCCCATCCACTTGTTATGGCCCACTTGGTGTAGTACTGCTTCTGTTTGACATCTTTCTCCTAGCGCTGATTGCAATGCTACATTTTTTTGGCCAACAAGCCAAAAAATTGAATCAAGTGGAGTGAAGCAAAGACAGAGTCGAACATGTAACATACCAATTTATGGCTGCAATTAGCGTCACAATGAATTGGAAATTATTGCGCCATTCGCACCATCGAGTCCTCTCCTCAATTCGGTAATTGTGTCAATCGAGTCAATTTAAAGTGGATACATTCCTGCAATGTACTTGTTAGTTTAGACGCATAATGTCACAGTGTACTTCAAACATTGTTTACATCATGAACAACTTTTGCCTAGAGGGTTGGCGTTTGTTACGGCAAACAACCGCAATACTATTACAAAAATTTATTTGTCACTTATGGCTCACTTGGTGAAAAGTCCTTTCAGAATATATCTCTTTTAGAAGGTCTATTTATATAACATTTTATAACTATATTAAGCGGAATTTCAAAAAAGTTTAATAGTTTAATTTGATTTTAGAACAATTGTAAAAGTTTTACTGAATGACTTGTTGTTCAATCTGAAGCGTTTAAGAAAAACTAAAAAAACGATTTCTTGATTTTTGTTTTGTGAAAGTGGTTCGTTTGAGGCTCAATCTTTATAAATATTTGAATTATCAGTTAACAGTTGGGTAGTGATAATGGCTGCGTTGCAATAAATGTAATGGTGGTAAAATTAATTATTAAAAGAGCCAATTGGCAATCTAATTACTAACTCACTCACTCGACTTGCTTTGCCTTAGGTCGTCGTCAGGCACTTAGTGTGGTGAAGCAGTAGCGAGCAGATATTGGCCAATTCATGGCTCGATGAACCAGGCACACCAGGGCCACGCGGACACTGCCAATTGTCAGTTGTACCGTCGTTCACTTTAGATTACTTACTTGGTAATAGGCTACGAGAAACGAATGAGTACGGTCTTAGGAACGATGCGGTGCCCGAAGCAAACAGCGAAGAATTCAATTATGATAATGGGATTACAATCATCGATTGTTATTATAAGATCCGATAATGATTCTATTATTTACACATTACACTTGCCTCTCTGGCGACAACAATCGAATGCAATTGCACGTTGAGAAGCAGAAAAAAAGCAAGCCAGCAGTGGCATTGATCGGCTCAATGAGATTTAATGTTGCAGAATAGGCCCGGCCAGAGAAAGAACGAGAGAGAAAGCGATTCTGGCTATTATTGGCCGATTAAGCGGACGGGCCGATATCGAGTGGATGCTGCTGCTTTCAGATGGACGGGCATTAATCTGCTTTGCCTCTCATTACCGAGCAGTGCCGCATAGGGGTGGCCAGTGAGGAAAACCTCGTTGGAGAATGCTCGAGTCAGCCATCAGATGCATTCCTTCCGACTGTCTGCACTTTGGCACACACCGCCCTTTTTAAATTTTAAGCTTGATTAAATAATTTCCTGGCCCGATTATTACTTTGATTAATCGGATCAGGCAACTTGGCGAGCGCCGGCAAAGAAACTTTGTCGCATGACTGACTGTGGGCTAATTATTGTCACTTCGGACCAGACTCTTTCACAAGTTGGTCTGCGCTGCAAAGATAATTTAAAGATAATTTCCTTTGGTCACTTATCAACATCAAGAGTACCGCTGCAGTGAAGTTGGTGAAAAAACGGGGAAGTGGAAAAGGCACGCGAAGTACTGCCAAATCGATAGCGCCACTTAATCAGACCATTAAATTGGCTTTAATGTCGCCTTTGCCTGGTCGAACATATTTGCTCAAACCCTCTAATTGGTGTCCAATTTATTGAAAAATGCCACTACAATAATTAAGTTCCCACTGGCAAAGAACATAGTTAATTTAACTTGCAAATTGCTCCAAAATAGAGATCATAAATCGAAGGGGGAAAAAGACACTTGGCACTTGGCACCAGCAATGAATGAAGCAAGGCGGCACTAGTTGGACAGCTAATTTGGTGGCAAGCAAGCACTGAAGTCAATTAAGTGCGTTTCGATTTCACTGTGGCCCATTATTTGCCCAAATAAGATCTGTCAAATTGCTGCTTTCCCAATCTCTTCTATCTAATTTAATTGGATTAATTTGACTTGCGCAAGTGAAGCATGCACGAGTCTGCAATGTGAGCCTCGTCTCGTGTGCAGCCAAGCTGAGGATGGAGAGGATGGCAAGTTCAGCAGTGCAGAAGCCAAAGAGGAGAGACCGTGGCAAGTGCAGAGTCCGTGGCAACCATCAGCCTGGAGACTTCGTTAACTCCTTATTAAGATATGTAAATTAAGGGCAATTAAAGAAACAAAGAAGGCAATTAATTGAGAATCAAGAGCAATTACATCAGGGTGATTGAGGCGACAAATGAAGAGTGTAATTAGCATCACATTTCAGGGCCCCAGTGCCGCTGCACAGTCACTCCTAATGAACAGCGACAGCAAGCAACAACTTTTTGGTGCGATGCTGTGGCCGCCTTTGTCAAGCTTGTGCCGGGTAAGCGAATAAATTAAAGGGATCTACTACTACTGCTGCTGCTGCTTTGCCTGCATTGCTCTTCATTAGAAGAGGCACTTAGTGACGCTTCTGAGTTTGCATCTGACACGAGCGCGCGACCGTGCAGGGCCAATGCTAAATTGGCATTACGCGTGTCAAGCGGTGGCCCTCTGCGTCATCCCTCTACTGGTCTGAACCGAGCAAACAGTAAAAGTCGCCTAATAATTGAAAGGAACCTCTAAACGATTGCCTCTAAACGAATCAATTTGTGGCTTCACTCTGCTCGCGTTCCATTCAAATGGACCGTTCAGTGGACGAGCAGTGGTGGTGTCGCAGCAAATAGCACCAAATCAGAGCAATAAATAAATAATTATAATGACAACTGGTTTTGAGAGCAAAGTAGCAGACCTCAGTACTCGGTGAACTGCCCAGATTGTCCGTCTTTTACTACAATCGATGCTCATTAATTGGCGCTAAATATAAAGGGCGACAATGGAGCAGGCAATGAGATGTGACACAGAGACACAGAGACAGTGGCAGTGGAACACTGTGAGGCACTGTGAGACACTGGATAGGGCACCGCAGTGGCACCACTGGGCAAGTCGCCGAGCAGTACAGTAGGAATATTAATAAAGCACCATTTGTCTTACTCAATATCCCGTTACGCCTTGTCCAGAGTGGCAAGTCAGACTAGCCATCGACTCGGAAAGCGAGTGTCCCCTGAGAGTCAACGTCGATTGCCTCTGCTGCACCGATTTGCGACGTTCCGTGCCAGCGAGCCTTGCTACTGCACCGATTGCATCTCATTTGGCTTGATTAGCCAACGAAAAAGCAGTCAATAAAAAGAGTCAACTGGCCTCGCAAAGTTTCCCCTTCACTGCTACACTCTTCAAACTAGCAAACACTGAACGATTCGGTGGAATCAATTAATCGACAAACACTGGTGACCAGAAAAGCCTATTGCGTGGTCCTTGCGTGCATCTTCCATCAACAAACAGTGCTTTCTGCCTTCAAAACGTAAGATCATCAGCTCAATCGTTGGACAGTGAATTCAGTTGAAAAACAAACAACAAAAGTCGGCAGACACGAGCTAGCACTCTCCAATTAAAATCTATTAAATTGAACAAAAGCAATTAAATTGGCAACTTGGTTTACGTGATTGCGCAAACAATTTAGAGTCATCTACTGCTGACCAATAAATATTTCATGTGTCAACACTAACGCAAAGTGGGACAATGTTTTGGATTGTCCTTGTGCACACGGTCGAATCGATTATCTCTATGGCCAATAACTGGTTTATTTGACAATCGGTCTTTGGACTTGGAGTTTTTGCTGCATCGAAGAGGAGGAAAAAGGAAGTGCACGATTTGATGAGTCTGTTCTTTGCAGGCCATTGTTTACTCTCTTGGACCGAGCCGTCTGAATCGCCTTCCACAGCCGCAGCTTCTGACTGCTAGAAAGCCCAACTGACAATGGACACTGCAGTCACAATAGTTCTGCGACCCATGAAGCAATCGGAAGCAACCATTTACTTAGTGTTTTTTGTTTGTTTGACCAGAAATCCCATGAAATGGAGCACAAAATATTGAAGACAATTACGTTTAATAATTTATCTCTTTGGCTAGAACTGGCATGACAGTAGACTAGTAAGCAAACATTCAATTAAATCCAACGCTACTAATTGAATCGAAAGTCGATGCGGAGGCAATGATTTATTACGTCAATTCAGAGTCGTCGAATTGGACTGCTCTGTCAATGGGGCAATTAGGATGACAACAAAACAGTAATTTACTAAAGCTTTTCGATGTGCACTCAAACAAGATAGCAATTTAAATCGCATCTGTTTGTATCGCAGAGCAAATACTGGCAGAAATCGGGCACTGGAAAAGTGTTTGCGCCCTGTCCAGTTTTTTTGAATTACTAAATTTTAGCTAGCTAGCTACGCGTCATCGCCATTGTAATTGCCAATGAACAGTTTGGCAAAAAACAGGGTTTCTGATATCAAACACACTTTTGCAGAGTACATTTTAGAGATATTGAGAATATACCCAAACAAGTGATCTATTATCGGGCAAAAGTGGCTACCCTCATTCGCCCTTATTTGCATAAAACTGAAAACACGGTAAATTATTAAGATACCTGCATTGCCATCTGATTGGAAGTTGGTCTGTTTGTAGAGTGTTGCGGTAAAAGAAAAAGCAATTTCAAAAAAAAATTGGATTGTTCTCTCTTATTTTGTCACTTTAATACTTCATATCTGCACGAGTCAAAAACAAACAGTTGCAGACAAGTGAAGTGGAATCGATGTCCAAAAGGACAAACCTTTTTGTGGAAAAACAGTAGTTAGTTTTACTTGAATGAAACATTACAATCTGGTTTTGTGTGTGTGAAAGAGAAAGTCTACACAAGTTGGACTCAATCAAGTAGAGCCACATTGTATTGAATGCTCAATAATGCATACGAGTTGATTTAAATTTGCGCCATAGATGTAAGGATGGGAGGACAAGCAGAGCAAACGAATGGTCAATGGCGACAGTGCGGTATTGCAGCAGTCTCTAGTCCAGTTAATATTTAATATGAAACTCGCTTTGGATAGTCAGCGTTTCATCAATAATGAATTGCGTCCAAGGGATGAAACACTTTAAAGCTCATCGTTCTGTGGCCAGGGAAAACACTTGAGCCCATCGAGAAGTGCAGGCCCACATTACGACGATTATGCAGTTGCCAACTTGACAGCTGTGCTCTTCGCAGTTGTGTGTTCACCACAAACCAATCGAAAGACCAAATTAATTGGCCATTTCAGGAGATAGAGTGAACAGTAACGATGCTCACTGCTTGCACCATCATCGACCACACACACACTCTAGCTGCTGATAACTCTTCTACTCACTACAATGCAGATTAGTTGGCCAGGAGTGATGCTTGCCACTACAATAGGCATTATTAAATTAAATGAGACTTTTGAATAATTTACTGGTTTAATTTAATTAATTATTTATAGTTTCGTTAAGTCAGCTTCTTCTTTGTCCGACTCATTCACAATTTGATTCCCGCCACTGAGCGGTGTGTAATTACCGAGCTTGCGGTTATTGTAAAAGTTATTAATATTAAAGATTGTTTAACTAACTAACAAGGGCAGGCAGCAGTGATGCCTCAAGTACCAAATGGCTCAAAGTGTGAGCCTTATTAGCTTAGACCACCGCAGTGCTTTAGCCCCACGGTGCAAATTGCCTCACACTACGTTCAGTGAGGCACTGGCAGCTTTTCAGTGCTTCGTAAAGCGGGTTGCCGGCGACTTTCATGTCTGCTTGCGCGACCATTAGCAACAGCAGCAGCAGTAGCAGCTGTAGCAGGAAGAAGAGCAATCACGGTTTCCTCTCGCACATTTGACAAACAGCAATGAAATAATGTTTAATTCAGTGGCGAGTGGCCATTTAGGAGAATGGCGCGTTAAAGCGAATCATCTGGAGAGGCTCTAATTGTGATATATTAGGACTCGAGTGCCTCCTAAATTCTCAAATGTAATCTCGTTTACAAATCGACTACTATCTCTTGGCCCGGTAATGGCCTATAAGAGAAGAGTAAATTAACGCAATCATGTCACTATAAGCGCAGACGGGTTCTTCAACTTAAGCTTCACTTGACTGGCCAGTTAATAACTTATTAATACAACAACTTGTACTCACAATCAAGTGTTCATCATTTATTCATTTCACTGTGCCATTACAGCAAACTAACAAGGTAGTTTTCTTTTGACTATTTTCAAAAAACGATTAATAGCATTGAACGATAATAATCTACACTTCCAATTACGGTAAACATAGATTTTACTTTCATTTTTAACGTTAAACATTTTTATAAATTGCAAAACCCATCAAATAATTCTGAATCAATAGTTTGAACAAATGGCAGATATATTTATACATTTTTGCCTCATAAAATACAAAAAGTTTTGTAATAACTATGCATCCAAAGAAAAAAGCATAGTTTTTTATTCAATTGTAATGTTTTAGTTTGTATTTGTATTTTCGACTTGATTACAAGTTGATTCAAAGAAAATAACTCAATAAAAAAATTTATTTGCAAAAAGTCCAACTAAGTCGCCATCTCTGGGCCCAAATTCAACAGAGAAGTTTGTAAAATAAAAAACTGGAAACTCAGCCATCAGATGTCTCTCTATTGCCCGATTCTTTTTTAAAATGTTCCAATTGGAACATGCACTTATTTTAAGTTTAGAACCATTTGCTCAGATGTCAGGACAGTTAAAAACTCAAGCACTAAAACATCGTTTTTATAACAGTTGTTTGTTTTGTTGCATCATTCAAGTGTTATAATGATTTTATTTGCATTTCTTTTTAAGCAATAAAATTATTTTTTTGCAATAACACTTTTAAAAATTGTACTTTGAAATTGAGTGAGCAATTCCTAATTGCTTAAAATTAGCGCTGTCATTGATGCTTTGGGCCCATTATTGAAAACAGTGCTCATGCACTTAGACTCCGATTATGATATAGCCTTTCGAGTGACTACATTTGCCAGTGAACGGTAATTTAGGACAAATGAAGTAGTAGAAAACAGCAGTAGAGTCCATGCAATGAATGCTTTTATGGCTGTCTTTTCCACAGGCGCATACGTACATGAATGTGTCAAATTACGCTTTTCTAAATTATTTACAAAGTTAAATCAAATAAAGTAGAGCATTGGCAGTAGCAGTAAAAGTGGTAAGCAGTGAAGGCACTGTTCACTCTGATTTGTGTCTTGTGCGCCACCAGTAGACTCATTTAGACCATTAACATCTCAACTTGAGCGTAAAATCGTCTTGTCAAGATGAGCTCATTTAAACAAATTATCTGACTCTTTATAAATTAGATTCTGCCCTGCTCGAGCAAGTAAGCTCTTTGGAACGCAATTAATTTATAAACAAGGATTAATTTTAAACCTATTAGCAGCAAGCTAAAATTAATGGCAGTTAAATCAGACTGACACACACTGGGAGTGAAAGAAAAAGTGAAAGTTAGCGTCAATGCGAACAAATGTTAACAGAGCAAATAAAATTAAATGCGACCATCGTCGACGGTAGAGAGTGACTTTGGAGGTACAACTGCGGACAACGGCAGGCACTGAGGGGACTTCGAAGCGGTGAGGGAGAACGGGAGAGCGTACCCGAGAAAGCCAGAGAGGACACTAAAAGCAGTAATAAATTCAATATTCTCCGCGCTCGACTGCACTGCTGTATTCATCAATTAGAACGTAATTTGCTTTGCGATTGTGATGCACTGCTGAGTGCATTTAGCAATTAGTCGCCTGGTTTTATTGTCGCCCAGTCTGGCGCATCACTCGCCAGTGACGAGCACTGCGCCGCCTTACCTGCATGTTTTACACTGCTGCGACTCTCTTCGTTTCGCCTTGTCGACCGACTTTCAGCGAATTGTCGCCATTCAATTAGCACCACTGCAGGGAAGAGGAAGAGTAAGAAAAGTGGTGCTAGAGATGGCAGTTCTGGACGTTGTTTAATTAACGGCAAAGCTCATTAAAGAAAGGAAAAGAGTACTTTTCACTGGGTGCCAGTGTCCCGCGGTGAACACTGCAGTACGGTGCAATTTAGTTTAGTCATGTTTGCTCATCATTTTAATTAGATTTTATTGAGAAAGGCAATGATTGCCTGGCAATCTACTCAAAACAGTACGCAGTCACTCAGTTTGCATTCACTTCACTTCTAGATTGCTTATTTACATCTCTACTGCTATGTACACTTCTCTGGTCGGGCAACAGCATTCACTGTCCACTGAGGACGATTGACGGCGATTCAACGGCTTTCTCTATTCAGACTAGCCCAGAAATGGCCGATGAGCGAAGAAGGGAGCTGGCAGGTGGCGAACTACCGGTGCCAGTACCGCCACCGCCGCCTGACAGGTGTGATGCCGTCACTGCAGAGTTGGCCAGCGAGAATGTGCCTGCGGTGGCGCCGTGTGAGGAGTAGTAGTACGAGGTGAGTGCTTGTATGGAATTAGACTCGGAGTGAATGCTGCTCAGGGCTGAACTGGCAGTCGGCACTGGTACCGGAGAGGTCGATGTCTGTCCGTCCACTGAAAGCAGGCAGAAGAAGGGGGAGAGTTAGTACACACCAAGGGCGACACCGCAAGTTGCGGAAAGATGGCTTGCACAGAAAAGGAAGGCAATTGGTAATTGAACGATTACTCACCACTACTTGACGAAGCAATTCGCAAAAAGGGGAAACTCACCTGCAGGGTACAACATGGGAACAGAGCGCATTCGCTGTGCCATGTTGGCTGCTTCCAGTTCGGCAGCCAACTGACGCTTCCATTTGTTCCGTCGATTTTGAAACCATATTTTAACCTGCGTTCAAAATGAAGTAGCACAATGAAGCAACAAACTGATACAAAACACAAAACTGATCACCGCACTTACTTGTGTTTCAGTCAAGTGCAGAGAAGCAGCCAGTCCGGCCCGTTCTGAGCTGGACAAATACCTCTTCATGTCAAAAGTGGACTCCAGCTGGAAGACCTGGCTGCGAGTAAAGACAGTGCGAGTCTTCTTCTTGCGCTTACTGGACACACTTCCAGCCAGTGTCGAGTCCTTCTCGCTAAATGAGTGTTTGCCTCCGGTGGATGCATCCCGTTCCGAGCACGAGTCAGAGACATTGTCCTCGTCGTCTTCCAGTTCAATTTCCGCCTCCTGGTCTGAGTGAATCATTGCACACTTGCCTGAGTAGGGCGAGGCAGGGTTAGAAGAGACGACCGAGGGACTATTGCTCTTCTCGCTGGTGTTGTTGATGTCACTCTTGCTTAATTTGTGCAGTGGCAAGAAGGACTCTTGAGTGCATAAAGCTGTTAAGAGAAAATTTAAATTGGTAACAAATCAATTTGGCTCACTTTAATTGAAATGTAACTGTGGATTCAATTTGCGAGTTGGGCGCTAATGTACGCCACTGACTACTACAACACAAACACACACTTTCTGACTGAGGAGAGGAGAGCGGCGGACAAGGGCAGTGCACAGCAGCGCATCAGCGTCTCCAGAGTAGCATCAATCATGTGGTCCATTAATTCTCATTCAGATTTCCTTAGTTGGTAGCTGCTCTTGTTAACCCAAAAGGCTAATTTATATTAACACTGCCTTTTGAGTGCAGTTGTCAGCAAAATCACGCTAAAAGTTGCAAATTAAACACTTTAACTACGATCGAACTCGATTTAGCGATAAGTTTCTATTATTTTCTTTATAATAGACAGTAAGCTAATTTAAAAAGCGCAAAGTGCATTTCTAAAACTAGAAGATAATTACTACCAAAAGTGCTTTTAGTTTGGGGTTGAAAACTAGCAAAACTTGTAGTTATTTGTGGTATTTACCTTCTTTAGCTTCTTTTGAAAAGAGGTTGGCATGAGCGCTGAAAGCAGAGTCAAAGTTGTGAGTACCTAGAAGGCCCGATGAGGTGGAGAGAGACCACGGGTACCAGGGAGTTGGTTTGCGAGGTAGACTGCTGGCCAGAAGCACGGACGGGAGGAACTGAGACTTTGACAGTTCACTTAGAGGTGACACTGGAACCGAGCTGCCCATCAGTGGCTGATTGGAGAGGAAGTGAGCAGACAGAAGGGTAGAGTGCAGAGCTAGAGGGTCAAACGAAAAGTTTCCAGGTCTCGAGTGTAACTGACTTGCTGTGTGTTTGGGACAAAAGTTTAGCAAATAATCATTAAATCTATTGCAAAACTAAAGTACAATAGTCAGTAAGAGATATCAAGACTCACCAGTGAGAATGTTGTCACGCAGGCTGTGCATAAGATTACTCTCTTTATTGAGAATATTTGAAATGGAAAAGTTGAGATTTGATTGTTTTTGTCCAAAGTCAGCCTTTGTCTGGTCTTCCTTGGTTGCACTTGTTTCTTTGTTCACTTTGAATGATGTCCGATTATACTCCAACGGGTCAAAACTTCGTCCTTTATCAGTCATAGACTTCATCAGAACACTGTTCACAAAAGCCGAATCACTAGAGCTGAAGGACATTGCGCTGTGATGGCTGGAGGTGCTGCTGTGCAGTGAGCCCAGGTCACAATTGAATGAGTTGGCGTAGTTGGCCAGTGTTGGACTGCTGGTGGGCGTTGTGTCCACTTTGGCCGTCGAGGCAGCAGGTACTGGAGAGGTGCTCGGCGAAGAGCTGCTGTTCTTCTTGGCCGACTGGCTGCTGTGCTCCGAATCGGCAATGATGGCCATTTCGAGCAGGGGCGCGACGGGAGAGGAGTTGCAGGCAGAGTGCCCAGTGCAGTAGTGGCGACGACGACGACGACGACTGTAGCAGCGTCAGTCTGCCTCTGATCAAGTGTCGCCAGCAATTGAAGTGTGCACTCAAAGTGCAGATTGTAATACAACAACTGTTTAGGCAATGGTGGCACTGCCTAGGTACCCACTCGTTGATTGTCACATCAGCGCCAATTAAGCGGCAATAGACTGGTGCCTGGCACGGACTGCCTATAGCGACGAGTTAACTCAATTGCTACTAGCATACACTGGCGCAGGCCAATTGAGCCGGCCAGCGAGGCGCGGGGGCATGGCGCTGGCCGGGCTTAGTCCGAGTCTAAGCGGCTTTCGACTGCCACTCGATTGTCGCGATTGTCTCTCGTCATTGGCTGCCTTTTGCCTGCAAGACACCACCCTTAGTAGTGCTGACAGTGCTCCCTCACCGCTATATAGCCACTGCAATTGGCTCCCACTTCTCTCTCCTTCTCCCTCTCTTTCCACTTTCTTCCTCTCCTTTCTGCCTCGCCGATGATGGCCCAGACAATTATCGACTTTGGATCAAATCATTATTGCTCTCCAGTAGATGTGTGTTTACTCTGTTCGGTCAAATTTAATAGGCCTATTACGGTCTTTCAAGCTCGTTGCAGTCGCGCTATTAGAGTCGCCGTTGATGGAACTGCCGAATATATTGATCATCAAATTCTGCTACGCTGAAAAGCGTTTTCAATCATTGGGCACTGCTGCACTGCACCAGTACAGGCACCGTAGTCACAATGATACATGGTTATTAGTGAATGTACTAGGCCGATAATAAATGATTTATTAACTACTCACAAACGCCAGTTTGCAGCACCAGTTTGAAGTCACAATTGATTGCCACTGAAAAGCTTGGGCGTACTGAGGACACTCGCACTTTGCCCACCAGTTCAACTGCCGCAGCAGCACAAACCCTCAAATAGCATTCAATATAGCCACTATTTGCAAGCTTTTGTTCACAATCATTTAAATTTGGCTACATTTAGAGTGCAATTGTAAAAATTGCCAATTACAATCTCTTTATTGTTGACCACCTCAACTAAAAAACAAAAAAAATATAAGTTGTATAATATGCTTGTGTTTGTCAAAAAGACCACAAGGTACTTTTTGCAATAAAATTGAAAAACTTGTATCAAAAAATTAAAATTGGTTTTCTAAATCAAAAAGCAACAAAAAATAAAACGTTTGAAATACGATCTTACAAAAAGGAAAAGCACTTGCTGTCATATGACACTGGTCAGGTAAACACTAC
>JAALOO010000559.1_pt4 | contig 16205 bp, 11 predicted proteins | sample 7257641 | NCBI WGS metagenome assembly JAALOO01 (sample SAMN14085613, study PRJNA598686) | mite metagenome | biome: ENVO:01001000; feature: ENVO:01001002; material: ENVO:01001226; isolation source: single female mite from University of Michigan culture on fish food culture... ...
GACCTCCTCCCCTTTGTCTGCCAGCGACAGACCTGCCCGGCGGGGGCCTTCCACTGCAGCAACGGCAAGTGCGTCGCCGGCAGCTTCCGCTGCGATGGATCGGACGACTGCGAGGACAACTCCGACGAGGCGGACTGTCCGCGGAAGTGCACCTACTACCTGCAGAGCAGCGGCGACAAGGTGGTCAGCCCCAACTACCCGAACAAGTACGAGCCGAATGCGGACTGCAAGTGGACGCTGGAGGGCCCGGTCGGCAGCGGCATGGTCCTCCAGTTTAGCGAGTTCGACACCGAGGTCAACTTTGACCAGGTGTCGATTCTGGTCGGTGGGCGGACGGAGGAGACCAGCACGACGCTGGCCACCCTTTCCGGTCACCAGAATATAACGTCAGCTCGAAGTGGGGGCGAAATCTCGATGCCGCCCTTCAAGACGGCCAGCAATCTGATGATTGTCAAGTTCCGCTCGGATGCGGCCGTTGAGAAGCGCGGCTTTCGGGCCTCCTGGAAGACGGAACCACTTAAGTGTGGTGGGGAGTTTTTCGCCATGCCCAGCAGCAGCCATCATCAAGGAGGAGGAGGGGGAAGTTCGGGAGTTCAGACGATCAGCTCGCCCCATTACCCGTCTTCCTACCCGGGCGGCCTGGAGTGCGTCTACGTGATCACCGCACCGCAGGGGAAGACGGTGACGCTGGAGCTGACCGAGCTGGACGTCGACCCGGAGAAGGGCGACTACCTCCTCATCAGAGATGGGCCCAACTCTCAGTCCGCTCCGCTGGCCCGCTTCACCGGAAACCTCACCGCCACGCTGCGCCCCTCCCACGAGCGGTACATCATCAGCACCGGAAGCAGCCTCTACGTCTATTTTCACTCCAACTTTGGCGTCCACTCGCGGAAGGGCTTCCATGCCCGCTACAAGGCCGGCTGCGAGGTGGAGCTGGTGGCCGATCAGGGGGTGGTCACCTCGGCCGCCTTTGGCGTCGCCAACTACCCCACCAGCCAGAACTGCGTTTACCGCATCAGTCGAAAGAGTGCAGCACATGAAGTCGGTACCTCAAACAGTGGAAACCATGGGGGTGGTGGGGGCTCACTGTCCATCGTCTTCAACGAGTTTGACGTCACCCTGGAGGACATTCTGCAGATCTACGATGGCGGCAATGGACTGGATGGACTAAATTCGGGCGGAATTCCCCTGCACCCCAGTCGCGGCTTTGGCGTGAAGACCAAGCCCACGGGGCTGACGCTGACCGCCTCCTCCGGGCGAATGACGCTGCTCTTCAAGACGAACGCCCTCAAGGCGGCCCGCGGCTGGTCGGCCAACTTTAGCGCCGACTGTGCCCCGTTGAAGATTGGCCGCAATGCCATCGCCTCCGCCCGCGGCTCAATGTACGGCAGCCGGGTGGTGTTCACCTGTCCGCTGGGGCAGGAGTTTAGCACGGGGGCGGTGCGGCTGGAAACGGCCTGTCAGATGGGCGGCAGGTGGTCGCTGGAGGCGGTGCCCAACTGCCAGGAGCGGTACTGCGGGCCGGTGCCGCAGATTGACAATGGCTTTGCGGTGGGCGCCACTAATGTCACCTATCGGGGGGTGGCCACCTATCAGTGCTATGCAGGTAGATGTGCTTTTTATTGAATGTTTGTTTCTAGGTTTCTAATATTTTTTTTTTATTTTTTAGGATTTGCCTTCCCCTCCAACTACCGCACCGAGTCGATTCGCTGCGGCGAGGACGGCCGCTGGGAGAAGCTGCCCATCTGCCTTGCCTCCAGCTGTCCACCCCTGCCGGAGACGCCCCATGCCATTCAGACGATAATGGCCGGCTCGCGGAATCGCTCCTACGGAACGATAGTCCGCTTTGAGTGCGAGTCGGGCTACCACCGACGGGGCGTTCCCGTCATTGTCTGCACCAGTGTAGGTCAGTGGAGCGGCCAGCCGCCGATCTGTGAGCGGGCTCGCTGTCCGACGCTGCCGGAAATTCGAAACGGGTACATTCCCGCATCCAGTACTAACGATTTGGACGTCAAATTTGGCGACGAGCTGCGCGTCTTCTGCAACCGAGGCTACCGCCTGGAGGGCCACTCGATCATTCGCTGCGCCGGAAATCAGTCCTTTGCCAATGTGCCCTCCTGCGTGGACATTGACGAGTGTTCACCCTCCTCCCAGGGTCACCAATCTTCAAGTGGAGGAGGTGGCGGCGGCGGAACCACCTGCGACATGGCCAGCACCCGCTGCACCAACACCGACGGCGGCTTCTTCTGCAAGTGCAAGCCCGGCTTTGAACCGAACCTCAACTGCCGCCCAGTCTCCGATCTAGGCCTGAGCACCGGCGCCATTCCCGACGTCTCCATTCGCGTCTCCGGCACTGAGGCGGGCTACTCCAAGGCGGACATTCGCCTGGACACCTCTTCTCGAAGTTCAACTTCCGGTCCAGGCGGAAGCGGCGGAAACGGCTGGTGCGGCGCCTCGCAGCGCCTGGGCGAGAACTGGGTGCAGGTGGACCTGCGCGCCGCGGTGGTCATTCGCGGCTTCCGCATTCAGTCGGTGCAGCGCCTGCGTCCATTGACGACCACCTCCATTGAAGGTGGGCACTCCCAGGCCTATCCGATGACCGTCCGCCTGCAGTACGCCGACGACCTGACGGACCTCTTCCGCGACTACTCGGACATTGGCGGGCGGCCGGTGCAGTTCCGCCTGGCGCCCAACGGCGGCTCGGGCCTCTCCATCGTCAACCTGCCCATTCCCCTGGAGGCGCGGTACATTCGCATCGTCATCATGGAGTTTGCCGTCGCCCCCTGTATGCGCTTCGAGCTGATGGGCTGCAGTCGGCAGGACTGCCTGGACGTGAATGAGTGCCTGGAGCGGAACGGGGGCTGCGACCAGCGGTGCGTCAACTCACCTGGGTCCGCTAGCTGCCACTGCAATGTCGGCTATGAACTTTATACCGCAAACGGAACAGCAGGCTTCACCATACCTCCCTCGGAGACGGGCACCCGCGATGGGGACACCTACCGGCTGAATAAGACCTGCGTTCCCCGGCAGTGTCCCCCGCTGGCCGTCCCCGAGAATGGGCAGCTGCTGAACACGGCGGCGAGGCATCATTACGGCGATGTGGTGACCTTTAGCTGTGACTTTGGTTACGTGATGACCGGCGGGTCGAGGGCGCTGGCCTGCGGCCCGAATGGCGCCTGGAACGGCACCGCCCCGGAGTGTCACTATGCGCAGTGTTTGGCCCTTTCAGACGACCCATCGCAGGGGCTGAAGTTGGAGTACGAGCAGCTGAACAGTGGTGAAGGAAACGGAAATGGAAATGGAAACTCTCCCGCCAAGCTGGTCCCCTACCTCAGTCGGGCGAATGTGAGCTGCAGTGAGGTGGGCCGACCGAATGCCGGGACGGCACTTTCCACCCGCCGACAGTGCGTCTACGATCCGCGAGAGGGACGGCCGGAGTTTTGGTTCAGCGGTGCGCCCCCGTCCTGTCCGAAGGTGGACTGCGGCAAGCCGATGGACACCACCGGGTCGACGTATGGCTTCTTTGTGGACACGCAGTACAAGTAAGAAGAAGTGCCACCACCAACATCCATTACCGCCTTTACCAAAGGCCTCGGAAACGGAAACTAACAACAACATTTTTTTCCCCTTCATTTCCAGATCCAACTTTTACTTTGGCTGCGACGAGACCTTCACCATCGGCGGCAAGACCAGTCGCTCCGACAGCACCGTCCGCTGCTCCGCCAAGGGCCACTGGGACTTTGGGGACCTCCGCTGCGAGGGCCCCGTCTGCGTCGACCCGGGTCACCCGGCCGATGGCACCCAGCTGGCCACCAGCTACGAGCACGGCTCACAGGTGCGCTTTGCCTGCAACCGACCCGGCTATGTCCCCCTTACCTCTGAGCCAATTACCTGCGTCAAGGAGGCGGACTGCAAGGTGATCCGCCCGCTGGGCATCACCTCGGGGGCGATTCACGACCACTCGATCAACGCCAGCAGCTACCGAATCAACTACGAGCCGAGGAAGGTGCGCCTTCATTCTGCGACCGGCTGGTGCGCCGACCCCAAGAAGAAGGAGGCCTTTCCCTATCTCCAAGTGGACCTAGGACGGGTCCATCGAATTCGAACGCTGCTGGTGAAGGGCGTCATCACGCCGGACATTGTGGGCCGCCCCACTGAGCTGCGCTTCTTCTACAAACGAGCGGAGACGGACAACTTTGTCGTGTACTTTCCCAACTTTAACCTCACCTACCGGGAGGAGGCAGGCAACTACGGAGAGCTGACCGCTCTTACGCTTCCCTCGACCATCGTCGCTCGGTACGTCATCCTCGGCATCACCTCCTACCAGACGAATGCCTGCCTGAAGTTTGAGCTGCTCGGCTGCGAAGAGCCCGGTAAGAAGGACGAGCCGGTGCTGCTCGGCTTCAACGGCGCCGCGCCGGCCTGTGTCGACCGGGAGCCGCCCCGCTTCGCTAACTGCCCCACCACTCCGATCATCGTCAGCAAGAGTCCCACGCTGGGCATTCTTCCGGTGAACTTCACCGTCCCGACGGCCACTGACAACAGCGGCTACATTGCCCGCTTCGAGGTGAGCCCCCTCGGCTTCCGCCCGCCGGTCACCATCTTCAACGACACCTCGGTGGAGTACACCGCCTACGACTCGGACGGCAATGTGGCCGTCTGTCGGGTGAACATCACCGTACCGGAGACCACTCCCCCCGCCCTCAGCTGCCCCCAGTCGTACGTGATTGAGCTGATTGAGCAGCGGGACGTCTACGAGATTGCCTTTGCCAATGAGACGCGGCGGCTGATCAACGCCACCGATGAATCGGGCGAAGTGAGGATCACCTTTGACCCGCCGGCGGCCTCCATTCCCATGAAGGGCTACCGCAATGTGACCGTCCTGGCGGTGGACCGTTTCGGTAATGAAGCGAGCTGCCACTTTCAGGTATCGGTGCAGCCGATGGCCTGTGTGCCGTGGTCGCTGGTTCGGCCGGCAAATGGGGAGGTGGCCTGTCGGCAGAACGAGCTGGCCAATGGGTACCGCTGTGCGTCCAAGTGTAACACCGGTGAGTTGTGGAAATATCTTTCATTTTAAGAATTTTTCTAACGTTATTTTTCCGTTTTAGGATACCGCTTCGTGGACGGCGACTCGGTGAAGATCTACGAGTGCACCGCCTCTGGGACCGGCAGCGTCAGCGTCCACTGGTCCCCTGCCAACGTCATCCCTGACTGCGTCCCGGAGCCGGTCAGCCCGGAGGACGACTCCAACTACGACGTCCAGGCGACGATTCACTACCGAAGCGGCGGCTTTGCGCCCGCCTCCTGCATCGCCGCCTACCAAAGCTACGTGGCCAGCTTCTTCCGCCAGCTGAATGAGCTGCTCTCGAAGCGGTGTGAGGCGGCCACCGGCACCAAAATTGACGTCCACTTTGCCAACAGCAGCGTGGCGATGAAGGCCGACACGAATGAGCTGTCGATTACCTATGTGCTGCGGATTGATACCAGCGCCCGGCAGCGCTCCTTTTACGAGCACTGCGGCATGACGCTGGGCATTGCCTTTGACCTGAGCGTGCCGAGCTCCTCGCACATCATCGAGTCGCTGCTGAATATTGACACGCAGCAAGTGAGCAGCTGTCCCAGTTTGAATGTAAGTGGGAGGAAATTGAAGTTGGTTTGGGAATTTTAAAAATTTAACTTTTTTTCGATTCTACTCTAGGCCCTGCGCTCCTCGGTGGAACGCGGCTTCACCTGCCGCCCCGGCGAGGTGCTGAACGCCCTGAACGCCACCGAGTTTGAGAAGAAGATTCCCCGGTGTCTGCAGTGCGCGGCGGGCACCTACGCCTCCGAAGACATGCGCCGCTGTCTCCCCTGTCCCCTGGGCTGGTACCAGGACACCGGGCGGGCACCGGTCTGTCGCCAGTGCCCCGAGGGAACCTTCACCAAGTCGGAGGGCAGCAAGGGCGTCGGCGAGTGCATTCCCGTCTGCGGCTACGGCACCTACTCCCCCACCGGCATGGTGCCCTGTCTGCAGTGCCCGCTGAACACCTACTCGGGCGCCCCGCCGAAGGAGGGCTTCAAGGAGTGCGCCGCCTGCCTGGGCGCCACCTTCACCTACGCCCCGGGCTCGGTGTCCATTGCGCAGTGCAAGATCCGCTGTCCGCCGGGCACCTACTCGGAGACCGGTCTGGAGCCCTGTGCCCCCTGTCCGACCAATCTCTTCCAGGAACGGGAGGGCCAGACCACCTGCCACGAGTGCTCCGGCCTGGAGAGGACCCTCCGCCCAGGGGCCCTCAGCCGGGAGGCCTGCGTCAAGAGCGACTGCTCGGCAAAGTGCGAAAATGGCGGCGTCTGCGTGGTGACCCGCCACGAACCGTACTGCTACTGTCCGGCCGGCTTCACCGGCCGCCTCTGCGAGGTGGACGTCGACGAGTGCGCCTCCGCCCCCTGCTTCAACGGCGCCACCTGCGTGGACCACCCGCAGGGCTACAGCTGTCGCTGCCCGGCCGGCTTCAGCGGCCTCCAGTGCGAGATTGAGCGGGACGAGTGCAACCTCGTCTCCTCAAACGGAAAAGCACAGCTGGAAGAAGTCTGCCCGGAGAAGTCAATGTGCCAAAATCTGCCCGGCATCGGCCAGGTGAACTGCCTCTGCCGATCGGGCTACGAGGGCCACAACTGCAATGTCACCATCAACCCGTGTTCGTCCTCTTCGGAGGGGGCGAACCCCTGTGAAAATGAGGCCATCTGCGTGCCGCTCCTCCAAGGTCGCTACCACTGCCAGTGTCAGCCGGGCTGGACTGGAATCCACTGCTCGGTGAACATTGACGACTGCGCCGATGAGCCCTGTCTGCTGGGGGCGAAGTGCACCGACCTGGTGGCCGACTTCAAGTGCGACTGTCCGCCCGGTTTCACCGGGAAGCGCTGCGAGGAGAAGATTGACCTGTGCAGCAGTCCTGGAAGCAGCACCGGAAGCTCCGGAAACAACGTCCAGTCCAGTCCCTGCGGCCCCCACGGCCTCTGCGTGGACCGGCTCTTCTTCCACGAGTGCATCTGCCAGCCCGGTTGGACCGGGGCCCGCTGCGAGGAGAACATCGACGACTGCGCCAGCTCCCCGTGCGAAAACGGCGCCGAGTGCGTCGACCTGGTGGATGGCTTCCGGTGCGTCTGCGACGCCGACTCCTTCACCGGCAGCCGCTGCCAGCACGAGATTGACGCCTGCGAGGGGGCGCCCTGTCAGAATGGCGGCACCTGCCTCGACCAGGCGGTGGGCTTCGCCTGCCAGTGCAAGCCCGGCTACGTCGGTCTGCAGTGTGAGGCGGAAGTGGACGAGTGCGTCTCCAGCCCCTGCTCCCCGCTGGGCACGGAGCGGTGCGTCGACCTGGACAACGCCTTCCGCTGCGCCTGCCACGACGGCTTTGCGGGCGAGTTCTGCGAGACGAACGTCGACGACTGCGCCAGCAGCCCCTGCCTGAATGGGGGCACCTGCACCGACCAGATCAACGGCTACCGCTGCCTCTGTCCACTCGGCTGGAGCGGCCTCCGCTGCGAGAAGGACGTCGGCATGTGCGACAGCAGCCCCTGCCACAATGCGGCCAAGTGCGTCGACCTCTTCCAGGATTACTTCTGCGTCTGCCCCAGCGGCACGGACGGGAAGCGCTGTCAGACGGCGCCGCAGCGGTGCATCGGCAATCCCTGTCAGAATGACGGGCAGTGCCAGGACTACGGCTCGGGCCTGAACTGCAGCTGCCCGGCCAAGTACGGCGGCATCGGCTGCCAGTACGAGTTCAGGGCCTGCTCCGCCGGGGACCGCTGTCAGAATGGGGCCACCTGCGTGGACAAGCCCGATGGCGGTTATCAGTGCCTCTGTGCGGCGGGTTTCACCGGCCCCAACTGCGAGGAGGACATTGTCGACTGTCAGCCGACCAGCTGCCCGCCGTCTGCGACCTGCATCGACCTGACCAATGGTTTCCACTGCCGCTGCCCCTTCAACATGACCGGCGAGGACTGCCGCAAGCCGATCAACATCGACTATGACCTGTACTTCAACGACCGCTCGAGGGCGTCCAACGCCGCGCTGACGACTCCGTTTGCGCTGGAGCAGGCCGGCGCGATGACCATCGGCCTGTGGGTGCAGTACCAGGTGGCGGAGCTGAAGGGCGCCTACTTTACGCTCTACGAGGTGGACTCACCGTACGTGGTGAGCAAGCTCAAGCGACCGCTGCTTCAAGCGAACCACGAGGGCGTCCTGGTGTCCCTCTTCAAGGATGGCGGAAGCGGCGGTGGAAATGGAAACGGAGGTGGAAAGCTCTCCTCTGACGTCTTCCTGCCCTACCTGGAGAATGTGCCCATCAACGACGGCCAGTGGCACTACATTAACATCATCTGGAACGGCGCGGAGGGCGGCAGTCTGATGCTGGTCACTGACACGGCGGTCGCTAGCACCGTCGCCGACTACGGAGCCGGGGGGCGACTTCCCGCCTACGGCTGGGTCGCCCTGGGAGCCCCCTTCGAAGACGAACTCCCCCGACTGGGCGAAGGCTTCCACGGCCGCCTCAGTCGCGTCAACCTGTGGAACCGGCCGCTGGACATGGCCGTGGAGATTCCCTCGCAGATTCGCAGCTGCAAAAACGCCCCGGTCATCTACAGTGGCCTGCTGCTCCGCTGGACGGGCTACGACTCGGTGCTGGGCACGGTGGAGCGGGTGGGCCCGGGCCGCTGTGGCGAGCACGTCTGCCCGAACGGCTACAGCGGCGAGGACTGCCGGACGCTGGAGCAGGACAAGACGCCGCCGGAGGTGCTGCACTGCCCGCCGGACATGTGGGTCATCTCGGCGAATACCAGCACCATCGTCCACTGGGACGAGCCGGCCTTTGTGGATGACCTCCGCTCGCTGGACGTCGTCGAGGTGGAGCGCATCAAGTCGGGCGACTCGCTGAAGAAGGGCGTCTACGACCTCAGTTACCTGGCGACGGATGCGGGCGGCAATACGGCCCGATGCGACTTTCAGGTGCACGTCATGCGGGAGTTTTGCCCGCTGCCGGAGCCCCCGGTGAATGGAAGTCGCGAGTGCTCTGACTGGGGCCCGGGTGGCCGCTTCAAGACCTGTACCATCAAGTGCAATCACCCGGGGCTGCACTTTAGTGAGCCGGTGCCGAAGTTTTACGTCTGCGGAGCGGAGGGCTTTTGGCGGCCGACGGCGCTGGACAATGATCTAAGTACGCCGAGTGGTGCACCGGACGCCTCGCCGCTCGTCTTTCCCGCCTGCTCGCCGCGCCACTCGGCGCAGCGCATCTTCCGCCTGGTGATGAACTTTCCGACGGCCAGCTCGGTGGGCGTCTGCTCCGAGTCGGGCAAGAAGATTCTGACCGGGCGGGCGGTGGAGAGCATCAATCGGGTGGACCGGGCGTGGAAGATTTGCGCCGACTCGCCGCGGGGCAACTGCAAGGGCCTCTCCATCTCGGTGAAGTGCATCAAGGGTGGCGGAAATGGTGGTCAAACTCCTGCTCAAATCAGCGGTGGACACTCACTAAACAACCGAGTCACAAGAGCGGCAGAAGGCGGTGGCGGCTCTTCAGGAGGAATCGACCAAGGGGGCGAGGAGCACCAGCCCGAGGTGTACAGCCTCGAGGTGAGCTTCCCCGCCAATAATGATCCCATCGTGGCGGCCACCTCTGGTTCATCATCCTCTTCATCCTCCTCTGGATCCTCTTCATCAAACAACAACAACAACGGAAACAATGGCAACGGCGGTGGTGGTGGTGGCCAGGACAAGGACAGCCTGGAGGCGATCATCCGCCGGGCGGTAGTGGAGTCGGCCATCTTCGACGTCCGCGACACGCTGCCCAATGTGGTGCCCGACCTGACCAGTCTGACGCTGGTCACCGAGTACGCCTGTCCGCCGGGCCAGGTGGTGATCGGCAATGCCTGCGTCGAGTGCGGCCTGGGCACGTACTTTGACAGCTCGCCAGTGGGCACCGCCGGTGGGCGGTGCGTGAAGTGCGAGGTGGGCAGCTACCAGGACGGCCTGGGGCAGCTGCAGTGCAAGGCCTGTCCGGTGATTGGCGACCGCCAGGGCGTCACCGTGTCCCGTGGCGCCCGCCACGTGGCCGAGTGTCGGGAGCGGTGTCCCCGGGGACGGTACTACGACCTGGCCAGTGGTGGTGGCGGAAGTGGTGGTGGCGGATGCAAGGCCTGCGGCTACGGCTTCTACCAGCCGGCGGAGGGCGCCTTCAGCTGTGTGGCCTGCGCCACCGGGCTGACGACGCGAAGCGCCGAGGCGGTCTCGGCGAAGGAGTGCAGACGTAAGTGAACTTTCATTTGTTTAAGTCTTTATATTTTAGAAAAAGAGCTAACCTTAATTTGTACTTTGATTTTAGCGGAGTGCAACGCCGGCTACCAACTTTCCTCGACCGGAAACTGCGAGGCCTGCCCGGTCGGCTTCTACCGCACCCGAGGCCAGCCCTCCTGTGAGGCCTGTCCGCCGGGCTTCACCACCGGCGACACTGCCGCCGTCAACATTGGCATGTGTAGTCTGGGTAAGTTAAAGTTTTGATGAAAATAGAAAACCACCAATTTAACCCCTTCCTCTTTATAGAAATCTGCACGGTGGGCCACTACCTGAACCGGTCCACCGGCGAGTGCACCGCCTGTCCGAAGGGCACCTTCCAGGACGTGGAACAGCGCGACCCGAGCTGTCAGTCCTGCCCGCCGAACTCCACCACCAGCGGCCTGGGCAGCTCCTCGGTGGAGCAGTGCAGCAATCCCTGCCTGATCAAGGACCGCATGCAGCTGTGTCCGGTCAACTCGCAGTGCGAGGCGCCCGCCGTCGGCTCGGAGGACTTCCGCTGCGTCTGCAAGGAGGGCTTCAAGGAGGCCGCCTATGGCTCCTTTGATGAGTCCAGCAACTCCATTGTCAGCAGCCATTCGGACATGTCCTCCGCCTCCTCCTCAGTGCCAGCCTCGCCGGTGTGCATTGACATCTGCGACGATTACTGCATCAACGGCGGCAAGTGTCACTGGCAGTCGGGTAAGTGATTCTGTCTTTTAGAAATTGAAATTGAACTTTAAAATCTAACCACTTTACCCTCTTCTGATTGCGTAGGCATGAAGAAGCCCCGTTGCGAGTGTCTGATCAACTTCTACGGCGACCGGTGCGAGCGCAAGTCGGAGCTGATTTACATTGCCGGCGGCATCGGCGCCGCCGTCTTCTTCATCATCTTCATCGTCCTCCTCATCTGGATGATCTGCGTGCGGACGGCCACCCGCGGGCCGGGAGGACTCACCAAGAAGATGTCCATGCACACCATTCCCACGGACTTTGGCCCGGGAGGGGGCGGCGGCGGCGGGCCCAACGGCAACGGCGTCGGCGGTCCACTGGGCCCCGGCGGACCGGGCTCGGCGGCCAACTTCTACTACGGCGCACCGGCCCCCTATGCGGAGAGCATCGCCCCGTCGCACCACAGCACCTACGCGCACTACTACGACGACGAGGACGACGGCTGGGAGATGCCCAACTTCTACAATGAGACGTACATGAAGGAGAGTCTGCACAACAGCAAGTCCAACAATGGGACGCTGCAGGGCATCGCCAACCCCTCCATCTACAGCACCACCAACAAGGAGGACCTCTACGATCGGCTGCGCAAGCACCAGTACATGGGCAAGAAGGGAGGTGAGTGAGAGAGAGAGAGTGGATCAGAGATTGAGATGAAGAGGTCTTGAAAGAAAACAGCCTCTTCTTTTTCACCTTCCTCCTTCTGCCACCACTACTAATTTGCGCTCGGTCTCTCTGTCTCTTGTCACCACCACCACAGACTCGAACAGTGAAAATGAGGGCAATCAGCAGCAGCAGCAGCAGCAGCAGCAGCAACCTCCAGTCAACTAGGGTAGCCAACAACAACAACAACAACAACAACAACAACAGCCAGTGCCCTTCTAAGTTCTGTTATCATCCCCCAATGGCGCCAAATCATTCGTAGATTCTTCTTCTGTTTCTCCTTTTTTTGCTCCCCCTCTGTTTCACACTGTCACCGCTACACTCCTTCATCATTTCCTTTCTTCCTTCCTTCTTCCTTCCTTCCTTCCTTCCTTCCTTCTCTTCTGCTTAGTATTTATATGTGCTTTTATTTCTTTATTCTGTTTTTCCTTTTTTTGCAATTTTTTGATTATTTATACACCTTATAATGTAAAAACACTTTTTTATTTTTTCCAATAAAAACTTTTTCTTTCGTACACGATCATCATCATGTGTAACTTGTAAAATCAGCTTGAAAAAAGTTACGGTTTAACTTTTAAATTTTTAACACTTGTCCTTTCGAGCAGCTGTCTCTCCATGTCAACACATGTTTTGTTTTGCGGCAAAGCTCGTTAGATTTGGCACCCGGCAAAAGAATAAACTTTTTTCTGCTTTTACCCTGCTTTTATCTTCCTTCTTTTTCCTCTTCAGAGCTTTGGGGCAATGGAGGGTGGAAGCGTCAGGCGATCAACTCGCGTCCGAAGGTCGCCTCCTCGTCTGGCCGCTGAGTCCACCGAGCCGCAGCAGCAGCAGCAGAAAACTCCGGCAAAGGCGCTTCGAAGTCTTTCCAAGGTGGCCGGCGGAGGCCCAAATGGCTTTTCGGTCACCCCAATCACCACCAACTCCACCGTCAACAACAGCAGCAGCAGCCGAAGAACGCGAAGCAAGTCATTGGCGCAGTCGATTGATCTGACTGGCGTCTCCGCTAAAACGCCGGTAATAATCTTGCTTAAGAAACCTGACCATGTGCTTCAATGTTTACCTTCTCTTCCTTGGTTTCTTTTCAGAGAAAAACTGCCCTCAAAAAGGCGCAAACAGAGACAAAGACGAAGAAGCAGCCGCCGCCAGCCACCACCACCGCTTCTCGTCGTCGACGTAGAATCGTCTTGAAGACTGACGATGACTACTTCGAAAGTGAAGAAGAGGAGGAGGAAGAAGAAGAGTCTGACGACTCTGACGATGACTTTCTGGTGGAAAAAGAAGCCAGCCCAAAGAAGAAGAAGAAGAAGATTCCAACTGTCAGCAAGACAAGACAATCATCAGCACCAGCTGCTTCCCGAGGCAGAAAAGGCAGAGTCCAAGTCGACGATGCACCAAATCGTAATTTCCTTTCCCACAAGAGGATTCTTTATCATTTCACCCTACTAACCAGTTTTCAAACTCGTTTTTTATTATTGTAGAACTGAAGCTCACTCGAAAGCGGACCACCACCACCGATCATCGGCGGCTAAGCCCCGAGGAGGCGATTCAGGCGGCGATGGACCGCTTCCACTCCTCCTCAGTGCCCGACTCGCTGCCCTGTCGGGAGGCGCAGTTCGAGGACATCTACGCCTTTGTGGAGCAGAAGCTGCACGACGGCGAGGGCGGGTAAGCTTCGCCTTATTCTTTTTGAGTTTTCGAAATTGCGTCATCTCACTGGATCTACTCACCCTTAGGTGCATGTACATCAGCGGCGTGCCGGGCACCGGGAAGACGACGACGCTGTACGAGGTGAAGCGGACGCTGGAGGCGAATCGCCGCCACCTGCCCGCCTTCAAGTGGGTGGAGATCAACGGCGTCCGCCTGGGCGACCCGAAGCAGTTCTACCCGCAGCTGCACATGGTAAACATGACTCCTGGCTCTTCTTTTAAATCACCACCTAACTCTTTTCTCTATTTCAGGAACTCACCGGCCAAAAGCGCTCCGTCTCTCAGGCGCTAAACGCCCTCAACGACCGCTTCTCAAACAACAACCGAGGCAGCAGCAGCGGCACTACCACCGGAAAGCCCTTCACCACCGTCCTCCTCGTCGACGAGCTCGACTTTCTGCGCACCAAAACGCAGCACCTCCTCTACAACATCTTCGACTGGCCTACGCGGGCCGGCTCTCGCCTGGTCGTGCTCGCCATCGCCAACACCATGGACCTGCCGGAGCGGCTGCTGCTGAAGTTCAGCTCGCGGATCGCCTTCACGCGGAAGGTCTTCTCCCCGTACAGCTACCAGGAGCTGGAGCGGATCGTCGCCTCGCGGCTGGAGGACCTCTCCGGCCGGCATCACGTCCGCCCGGCGGACGTCTTTGAGCCGGACGCGCTGCAGCTGATCTGCCGCAAGGTGGCCGCCCACTCCGGAGACGCCCGCCGCGTGCTGGACATTGCCCGGCGCAGTGCGGAGATCACCATCAGTGCCGGAGAAGGGAAAGAGCGACGAACCACGGTGACGCTGGCCGACGTCGGCCAGGCTCTGGCGGAGATCTTCAGCTCGGTGAACGTCTTTCGCGTCAGCGGCGGCTCGGCGGCGGAGCGCACCTTTCTGCGGGCGCTGCTGGCCGACTTCAGGGCGACCGGCCTGGAGGAGGCCCGCTTCATCGACGTCTACGGGCACTACGTGGAGATCTGCCGGCTGGAGGGCGAGCCGCCTGGGTCGATTGCCACCACCAGCGAGCTGGCGAAGGTGGCCGCCAACCTCGACCAGAGCAAGGTGATCCTCCTGCAGAAGTCGCCGTCGCACCTGTACCGCCGCGTCAGCCTGCTCATCAGCGCCGACGATGTGACCTTTGCGCTGAATAGTGACGAGTTTAATTAAGCTCATTCAAGTAAATTATTGTCAATGCTTTACTTCTTTTAAATCTCGAATCTCAACCTTTCCCTCCCCTTTCCATATAAACACACACACACCTTTTAATTATTACAAAACAAGCAAGTAACCTAGATGATTCGATCAAAGGTGGGCCTGGGAAAGTACCCGCCCCAGCGGAGGTTCTTCCGGTGCAGCGACCGCGCCCGCTTGTCCTCCGAGGTGCTCAGCACGCCAAAGATGAGCTGACACTGGGCGGCCACCTTCTGAGCTTCCTCTTTGCAGATCGTCTGGCAGAGGCGAAGTTCGCTGGGGGAGAATCCACCCTCCTCAGTTTTCCCCTCTTTCTTCTCCCTTTGAATCGTATCACTCGTCCTCGAGAGGACGGCCACCATCTGAAAGAGGGAGAGGACACAGCCGGCCAGTCGGTCAATGTCAATCTGATTGCGCACCGCCTCACGGCCGCTGATGGTGAGAATCTGGTCCGCCGCCTCGGCCACCTCTTTGAGGGAGTCCTGCAGGTGCTTCCCGGAGGCTTTTAGCTCCGGCGGCAGCAGCTGTCCCCTCCCTCCAAGGGCCTTCCAGTCGGCCATGGCCGCCGCCGAGCGGTGGAGCTTGCTCTCCCGGAAACGCCGCAGACTGACAAAAGCCATCAGGTGGTTGAAGTAGATGGCCATCAGGCGGAGCTTGGCAATGTGGTCGTACTTCCACCGGCCGACGGTAGCCAGCCCCGTCGTGCCCAGCAGCATCCGACTAGAGGTGGCCGAGTCGAGGAAGCCGTCGAGGACGTTCAGCACATTGGTCGTCTGCGAGCTGAGCACCGGCTCCAGCTGGCGGTGCGGGTCGAGCAGGTGGCGGAGGGTGGCCACCGACCGGGCGGCCAGCTCGGTGGCCAGCGCCTTCGTGGCCGCCGCCTGCAGGTGCAGGCCGTCCACTGAGTCCGTTTTCAGCGAGTCAAAGTGGCCCGCGGTGAGGTAGAGCGCCGATTCGAGGCTGTAGGCGGCGGCGTGGAGGCGAAAGGCCGCCTGGTCGAAGAGCGGCAGGTGGTGGCCGTTGTCTGTTAAAGAGTAGAGAGAAGAAAAACAAACATTAAAAAGTGATTCATAAAAGACATAATATAGGAACTTACATTCGCCCGCTCGGTAGGCGGCCATCAGATTGCCCGTCACCGCCTGCTTCAGCAGCCCGCTAATGACGGCCGCCGTGGCCAGCTGCCCGGTGGCCTTCAGGTTGAGGGCAAAGTTGGTGGCCAGATTTTGCCGATTTTCTTCACAATTTTCCCCTGCTTCTTCAGTGTACAGCTCGTGCTCCTCGCGGGACAGTCGCAGTCCGCTGAAGGTGATCCGCTCGTAGGCGGTGCCCAGGTTGTCGGTGCCGTCTGACTCGATGGACTGCAGGTCGGAGCGGTCGACGAGAAAGGTGGCGATGCCATTGTCGGCGGTGCTGGTGCTGCTGCCGGCACTGGCCTCGGCCCCCGGCCTCACCGTCCGACAGAAGATGAGGTACTGCTCATAGCCGCCGTCTTCACTGCTCCTCTTCAGTATTCGCCTTTTAGAACCGGAGAGCGTCCAGCTCTGATCTTCGGCACTGTAGACGGCAGTGGAGTCCCAGAAGGGATAGGGCAGCGCGGCGAGGCGGTCGTTCAGCTCGCAGAAGGCAAA
>JAALOO010001424.1_pt1 | contig 16192 bp, 7 predicted proteins | sample 7257641 | NCBI WGS metagenome assembly JAALOO01 (sample SAMN14085613, study PRJNA598686) | mite metagenome | biome: ENVO:01001000; feature: ENVO:01001002; material: ENVO:01001226; isolation source: single female mite from University of Michigan culture on fish food culture... ...
TCTCTCTCTCTCTCTCTCTCTCTCTCTCTCTCTCTCTCTCTCTCTCTCTCTTCGCCGAAACCAAAAAAAATCGAAAGAGAAAGTAAAGTTTCACTTTCACTGCTGATCTGTAGCCAGCAACAGCCGACTGCTTTGCTTTGCTTTGCCTTCGCTGCTGACCAGCAAACCAGAACCACAAGTTAGCTAGTTAGTTAGTTAGTTAGCTGGTTGGTTGGCATTAGACAGCAGACAGACAGGCAGGGGGCACAATCTCCTTTCCTATCATATCGTACACACATAGTCCTCGTCTTCTGCTGCTGACGCTGCTGACCACTTTCGCCAAGTTTCGCTTCTCCGATTCGGTCTCCCTCTTTCTCGGTCGGTAAACTTCTCCTTCTCCTTCTGCCTCTCTCTTCATGATCAGCCAACTAAGGCAGCCAACAACGGCACTGCCACCACTCTCGTCCACTTCTGCTCAAAGGAGACCCATTTTGTCCCATTAGAAAGTCATCAACTGCTGACTCCCCCCCCCCCACAGACAGAAAGTGAGCGAGCGAGTGAGAGTCTGCCTCCTACAATTAGCTAATATAATGTCATAATGTCATAATTGTGTGCGTGTGTACGGGACAGAAGTGGAAAGAAAGGGAAGAAGAAGAAGAGGAGAAGGAGTTGGAGTGGGTAGAGAAAGAGAAAAGGAGTGCAAACAAACTCAGACAGTAGAAAAAGGCTGAAGAGAGTTGCTGAAAAGAGTGCTTCGGAGAAAGAGCAATTCTGGTCGCGGGTATTATTAGAAGGCAGCAGCAGCCACTTACTCCTCTGCTGGCCAACTAATAAACCACCACCACCACCACCACCACCACCAGCAAAGTGTAAGTAAATACAGGAGGAGGCTGAAATACTTTGCTGCTGCTGATGATCATCATTACTTGCCACATCACTGGCCTGGTGTGCTACCGCTACTACTAATGCAATCATATTACGACGCCGCTTAGGAAGATCTCAGCAGCGGTTCAAAACGGTGCAATCGTAAACTGTGGTGGTGGTGGTGGTGGTGCTAATGGGGTCGTAAAGATGTGTCGAGAGTGAGGGAGAGAGGAGAAATGACACACCAAAGAAGATGGCAACGACGCCAGCAAAATCATCAGCAAAATCATCAACGACAGCAAATGAGTGGTGTTCGGCTGATCAGTCTGCAAATGAGCCAGTCAGCCAGACAGTGTCGATGGCAAATCGATTGTGGGCACTGTGAAGCAAAAAAACGGGGAAACAGCATCTGCTACACCGACGATGATGATGATGATGCCAGTAGAGAGAGGTGAACACAATGGCAAATTAAACGGACAAGAAATGAAGAAGAAGAAGAAGAAGCGGAAAACAGCAACGACAACGTCGTCGTTTTTGTCAAGTGACAAAGTGGGAAGGAAAATCGGGGTAAATGAAAACAAAAAGGTGAAGCTCACTCAATTTCCGCGCTATTCTCTCGCTTGCTCTTCCCGTCTCCCTGCCAATTCTCTCTCTCTCTTCTTCCCTTTTTCCCCTATTGTGGCACGCACAATTCCGTTTCAACACTCGCTCTCTTTCGCCCTCTCAATTGTCTTTCTGCTCTATGCATTTAGTGCGTGTAAGTGAGCTAGGAAGCAAAAAATAAGGGGAATTGTGAGCACTTACCTGAAAAGCGTGTGTGTGTACAAACACTGATGATGATGCAGTTCCGGTATTCATCATCAACGGCAGCCTGATGATGTTGTTTCGGTGATGCTGCTGCTGATGAACTGCGATTTTTGCCCGTCCTATTAGACGGGATCCATTTCCTATTCATGTGTTTTGAGTTGGTGATAATGAAGCGAAGGCATGGCGGGGTGAACAATGGTGGCCAAGGAGGCCTTTAGAAGGTACGGCCTGATCATCGATGATGATGATGATGGTGTTGATCAGGTTCATCAGTCTGGAAAGATGGATTGAAAAGGAGGAAGGAAAGCAGGCAAGCGAAAGACGTTAGCTATAATTGCAAACACACTGTATGACTGGAAAGCAGAACTGCACAGCGGAAAGGAAGAGAGAGAATCGAGTGCAAATGAAGGAAAAAGTGCTAGGCAAATGAAATGAACAGACAGAGCAGAGCAGCAAAAAAGACACACTTGACAATTCTCAACTTGCGTCAAATGCAGGCAAAGTTGCCACAATTGCAAATGCAAAACCTGACAACACACACAAACACACACACATTGCAAATTGTGAAGTCCACAGACTCTGAAGAAGAAGAAGTTCACTGCTGGTGAACACACTACCCCACACTGCCAACATCATTACAATTTCATTGGAACAGCATCAGCAGGAGCAGGCACTACTCATCTCATCCTCAGCCGATCTCATTTGCAATTCACTTTGCCAGCAGCAGAAGCTGCTGCAGTAGCACTTTTCAGTCATTTCAGCATAAATTCACGCGTTTGAAGACTCAATTCTCAGCGGAGAACTTCTTCTTGCCCGTTTGCCGAACTGTACGGTAGAAGAGCACTCTACTTTCTATCTATTCCTGCAATTGCCGCTGGTGGCACTCTTTCTCTCATTAGCATTAGTGCTGCTGCAGTTACCGTACAGTGAATGAATGAATGGAAAGCATTCATTCTTTTTCCATCCACCAACAACTAGGCAACTGAATATAATAGCTGTAACACAATAAGCGAGAGCTGAAAAGTGATGCATTTGTGTATGAAGGAGGGGAAAGAGAACAAAGACGGGTACTAATAAATGAGATTCGGGTAAAATAAACCTGCACAACTGATTATATTCTGGCGCTGCTGGCCAAACACAAAACATCAGAATAGAACAGCAGAACACAGAACAGCTGCTTCTAATTAATGACCGAACAAAGAGCGCTGCTGCTGCTGCTGTTGGTACAGCTCAATTAGACAAACACACGCAAACATACACACACACACACACAGTTTGATATAACTTGAAGAGAAAGGAAAAGGTCTGCTGCAGTTGCTGCTGTAGTCAGTCATTCGAGGAACAACAAGAAAAAGAGTGAGAAAACAGAAGAAGAAAGGTTTGCCACGGCTGTTTGTGGAAGCTATCCCCTCCTGGCCCGGTGACCGTTTCTGCCCGAGAAATCACCGACGTCGGAAACGGCTGCTGCTGTTGCCTTCCCCCACTCACTTCCCGATCAGCAGCACTAGCTCACTAGTTTCCTACCAGCATTACCGCCGATTGTAGGGGAGAAAAAAACTGCTTTTTGCACTCAATCTGTCACACTCTCTTTCAGACACAGGTATTTTGTCACCTTCAGCGTATTAAGGGAGAGAACAGTTTTCTTGCATAACTTTCGCATAATCTCACCCGAAATAGTCGGCTTCATTCACACCATACACACACTTTTGCTGATGGTATTAATTCTCAGTCCCCGGCGGATGTCACTCACCGAGATTAGGTGACACTTTTTTTCCATCCTCTTCCTCCTTTCTCTTCAGGTGCACCACAAACTAATTACTCATTTCTGTCATACTGTCACTGTCAGCCAATTAGTTAGAAAGTCGGAGCTCATCCTCTCATCACCTTTTTCAACTTCTTCATCTTCGTCTTCGTCTTTGCATCACACTTTTCTGCCAATTTGTCACCAGCAGCAGCAGCAGCAGCAGCACCGCATTCATTATCCGTGGTCGCCGCCGTTTCATCGCCTGCAAATTGCCTCAGTGGCGTGAGTTTTCCGAAAGACTTTTGGTAAAATAAAACACTATGCTAGCACAATCTTTTCTGATTTATGAGCACTCATTAGGCGCCTTTCCTTCTCTCTCTAGTTCCGAATTTCAGCTCAATTTTTCCTCGCAAACTCTCTGACAATTCCAGCACACAACGGCGGCGGCGGCAATCATCCGTTCAACCTGCAGCAGCAGCACACTACTGTGTGTTCTAATTGGCCTTGTTCAACACACACTTTCGCACTGATCTGCGCCTGTTCTTGTTCCGAGCTTTCTTCTTTCAGCAGACACACACTTTCACTCATGCACTCAGTTAGTATAGTAAGTCAGCGCACACCACTACTCAATCAATTAAATGTCAATCGAATCGGTACGTGTCGCTGCTTCGTTGTTCTGTTCAATGTTGTCACCTCACTGTCACACACCTGCTCACTGGCACACTTCCTCATTTCTTTGCAGTAGGAGACACTGCTGCTGCTGCTGTTTACTCCTTTACTCCTGTTATTCACAGTTGGTGACAGTTTTTCAGCGTCGTTAAAGAGAGAGAGAGAAAGTGAAAGAGAAAGAGGCAGACTAAGTCACTTAAACTCAGTCAAACTTGGACTTAGCAACGGAGACACAATAGCTGCTGCTGCTGCACCAAGAACGACTCTGTTTTCGGTTTGCTATCTCTCTCTTTCTCTCTACTGACTAACTAATTTGATTAGGCTCACTTCGAGCACTTCTAATGGTACTGCTGCTGCCAAGTCCAATTGCACTGGCTGTAAAGTGAAACAGACACCTACTGCTGCTGGTGGTGGTGGTGGGCAATTAGAAGAAGATAAACTAGGCAAATGAGAAGGAGAGGATTGGGGCAAAGATTGGAGAAAGGAAAGTGTGTGCCTTCTACTTGGCAGAGTTCACCGAAGCCTGAGTAGTAGACTTCTTTCACACTTTCCTTCTCTATCTTCGAAACCAAAAATAAGCACACCTTCCTGTTTTGGTGTTTCGGCTAATCTACTAGTAGCAGTAAAAGTAGAAGATAAAGAACAAAATACTCCCAAAAACTATTAGTGCAAGGTGCAGCAGCGACTAAAAATGTTTCGTGTTTCAGTATCATTAATATTCCCCTTCCTCACTGGCATGTTTCACTTCAAGAATCTCAAGTTCTCACCCGCTTTCTCAGCCCTTATCAACACATTGAGCAAACACTGTCAATGTCGACAGTGGCAAAGTAAAAACGGTGAGACAAAGCAGACAGAATGGACAACGGTTGTTGCAATGAACAACACAACACAGATCCCCCTACTTCCATGGCAGCAAACACACAAAGTATAATACCTCTACCACTGACACTCCACCAGCGTTGTACAGCAGACTACTGCTCACACACACTTATTATTATTATCAGCAAACATTTTCTTTGCCTAGACAACAACAACGGCAACGACGGCGACGACGAGGAGGCTGAACTAGAAGAGAGGGCAAGTGAGGCGCATCACCATCAACTGTTGCCCTGCCACACCAAACTGCAGCAGCAGCCATATGGTTTTACCATAACCGTACACTGATCAACTGCTGCTGATGATGATCATCAGTTGCACTATTTTTACGCACATTCATATTGAGCCCATTCTCTCATCACCACCACCACCACCAGATCACCGAACATTACCACCGTTAAGTTGGTACAACGGCGGCAGCAGCAGCAGCCGCTAAATCCGCAACAAATCAACAAGAGCGCCAATGTAAACAGTCGAAAGACTGAAGAAGCTGCTGCTCACTAAGAAACAGTTGAAGGCCGCCGAGCAACCCGACCGAGCATTAGTCTCGATATTTCCCTCCCCTCCCCCTCATCAGTTCAAATTCACCCGAAACCTCTTTCTCTCCCTCCCCGTCACAGCAGAAGTATCGATTAGTTTGCACCCATTAGCTGGCGGCAACAGCAGCAACAGCAGCCGCAGCAGTGAAAGCCGACATTGCCCATTAGCTGCTTTCTGTTTCTGTCTGTTTTTGTCTCTGTGTACACCACCACCACCACCCTGAACATTGCTCAGCACCAGACAGCAACAGCAGCAGCAGCAGCAACAGCGCTCCCCAATCCTCGCCTTTATATGTCGACACGAGCCGCCACTGGTCCTTCTGCCACTTCTGCTCCAGCTGAAGAGAAGGCGCAGCTCCTGCGAAGATCAACCAGCAGAGGAGGCAGCAGCAGCAGCAGCCATCACTCTTCGCCGACGAGAACAACTAACTCTGATCATCAGCATCAACTGTCATCAACGAACACTACCACCAGCACCAACAACAAAGAATCACCTCTCCACAAATCGCCAAAGATGGCTCACGTGTACCACCAAAAGGAACAAGGAGGCGGCAGTCATCACCCCTACCAGGACTCAGACAACGAGGGCCATGGAGGAGGTGGAAATCAAGGAGGCGGCGGTGGTGAATCGACCCGCTTCGGGCCCATCACCGAGACCATCCTCACCACGCTCTCCCAGGACAACCTCTTCCTCATCTGCCTGCTCTTCGTCGAGCTGCTGGGCGTCATCCTCGTCATCCTCGCCACCTGCTGGATGCTGCAGATCGGCGGGCTGGGCTTCGCCGACAAGCTCATCTTCAACTTTCACCCCATCCTCATGACGCTGGGCATGATCTTCCTCAATGCCAATGGTAAGCAGAGGAAGGTCACCACCAAAAATGAACCCCAAAAATGAACCCCAAAAATGAACCCCAAAAATAACCCCATCTTTCCCCTCTCTCCAGGCATCCTCATCTACCGCTCCACCCGCACCCTGGGCTACCAGGCCCAGAAGCGCCTTCACTTTGCCCTGCAGACGGCGATGATCAGCACCAGCTGGCTGGGCTTCCTCGCCGCCTACCTCTCCCACGCCTGGCTCTCCATCCCCCACTTCTACTCCCTCCACAGCTGGCTGGGGCTGGCCGCCCTCACCGGAGTGACCATCAGCCTGGTCAGCTCCTACCTCACCTTCCTCTACCCGAAGGCGAATCCCATCTACCGCCGCCTGTCGCTGCCCTTTCACGTCTTCGGCGGCATTGCCAATATAGCCCTCTCCGCGGGCATCGCCGTCGCCGGCATCACCGAGAAGGCCATCTTTAGCTTGTAAGTGGACAGTTTGGAAAAAAAAAGTTTTAATCTCTAACCTCTTTTTTGCAACAGAAACAAAGCCGACGCCAAGCCCGAGGAGACGTACGCCTACCTGCCCTCAGTGGCCATCCTCCTCAACGTCTTCGGCGTCATTCTGGTCATCTTCACCATTCTGGTGGTGTGGATGGTCACCAAGCCGGAGTTCAAGCGCAAGTACAAGATGACCGTCAACACGCCCCACTACGTCCTCCGCCGGGAGAAGACGCTCGACTAAGAGGACATCTGTTCTTAAAGGCAGCTATCACTACCTTCAGTGCCAAACCAAGGTCCATGCCACCACGCCCAATTCCAAAAGGCCAACTCCTTCTTCTCTTCTCTTTGTTAACTCATCCTTTACTAAACCTGTAACTTAACCTTTTGACTAACTACTTCTCCCCCCCCCCCCATCGTCAGACGAAAGCATTTAATAAACTTAAAGCCCAAATGATGGCTGAAATTCAGCAGCAGAAAAAGCAGTGTTCTCTTTCTCCTACAAAAGATGGCGACTGCTTCTGAGAAAAAAAAGTTTTAAGAAACAACAGTTTCTTGTCAATGTGTTTCGACACTGTCAAGCAAAAAAGGCAATTCTAGAAAAACAAGTCAACTCTGGTCAAAGAACCCTCAAAAAGTACCCCTCGACAATGAAAATCAAACCACTGACTAAATTGTCCTCAAGTGACCCACACACTTACACCTACGTTTAATTAGATAAAGAGTTAGAGGTCCACTTTAAAGTGCCCACCATTAACAGCTACAGTCAGTGATGACCATCACATCATTGGCCATATCGATTAATTTAATTGGAGAAGCACACTCGATGCGTCGCAATAAGTGCTCACTTCTATTTCCTATTGCAAGGACCACTGCTCGCGGAAGGAAGAGAACAGAGGGAGAGAGAGATCGTTTTACCAAATTAGGCAATGGCAAAGGGTGACGGCAGCAACAACTGCAAGTTGCAGTGTCATAAAGAAGCGGTGGAAAACCGACAGTCACAGTCTCTGGGAGTCTCGCACGTGCCTCTCTGCCCATTGTTATGATTGACAGAAGATACAGACAGACACTGCCACTGCTGGTGCTCTATTGTGCCGGAGAAGAAGAACGCATCATCGAAAAGAGAAAGGGGGGAGCCAAACGAGATCCAAACGATGTACTCAGAGAGTGCCGCCAGAACAGTACAATACAATAAGAAAGAAAGAGTGGTTCCAGTGAACAACACAACCCCACCACAGTAGCTGATAAACACTGCAGTGATCATCTGATCAACAACAGCGCTTGCACGCCTTCGAAACAGTTACTGAAAAGCGAAGAAAAAAGGAGAAATGGAAACAACAACAAAAACTGGACGTAAAAAACATTGCAAACAACAAAGGGGGAGGAATTGGGAGTTGGAAAGTGGAAAACGGTGACAAACGAGCTGAAGCGAAAAAGCTGAAACAGGCAAAGTGCGACAGCGCTAATGAGCCATGGCATGGCAGAGCCATTGATTCATCACCACCGGCACCATCACCTCCATCCTCCTCCTCCCATCCCAGCACACACAGCATACGCTCTCCTCCTTTGTTGCCATGTTCCCCCCCCCCCCTCCCTCAACAACAGCAATTCGTCCTCGACGACTGACTAACTGACTGACTGACTGTGTGCCTGTTTGTCACTGCAGTATTGCAGCATTTTGACTGCTGTCACAGTTGAAAAGAGACAGCAGCAGCAGCAGCAGCAGCAGCAGTGTACAACCAATCTGTCAGTTGATCGGAAATCGATCACTCTCCCTCTCACAGGAAGCAAATTCACACTGCTGTGCGCAAATATTGACCATTGGTGTGTGCGAGTAGTACACATTGGTCTTCACACGGTCCAAGGATAGCACTGCTGGTGAAGAAGTTGAAGGTCAGAAAATAGAGAAGGAAGACAGGCATGACCACCACTACCACCAAACACTCTTTTATCACGATCCTCAGAGTTCCTCAGCAACTGCTGCTGTTGGTCAGTTGGCAACAGCAGTAGTCTAAATTAGGATGCGACATTCATTTCTGCTTCTTCTTCTTCTGCAGCTGCTGCTGCTGTCGATGTTTAATTGCACTGGCCGCACAGCAGCAGCATTGTCACCGACACAGCATTGTCCAGCAATGACAAAGACAATGACTGACTGACTGAATACTGTCCGAATGACTGACTGACTGTCACCTTAGAGAGACCACACACTTGCACTGGTCAGCACAGTTTGAGTACAAGAACACTAACACACACACTGTTTCAAGGATTCAGGAGAGTGCACTGTAATAGGCAGGCAACCATCGGCAATCTTGGAATTTATGAACTTGGTTGTGGCTTCCACTGAGCAGCAGCAGCGGCAGCAGCAATGGCATCACCAGGTGTCGAACTCCATTTGCCTAATTGCATCAGTGATTGCATCACCGAAGGTGCAAAGCACAGCAAAGCACAGTGAAAAGACCGTGCTAACAAGCACAAGCTCAACTAAATCAGCAGCAGCTTTCACTCTTTTTATTTTCTCTTACATTGCATAATTTACGATGCGAGCTGGGAATTTGGTGCTGAAGTGGTCACCCTTCCCTTCCCTTCCCTTCCCTTCCCAAAGGATCGTGATCCTCGATTGGAGTTGCCGACACTGCTGTCCAGTGCTGAGCAGCAATCAGCGTCTACCTCCGAGTCATTGCCGCCACTCGAAGTGAACACCTGCTGCTGCTGCTGCTGCCGATGTCGGCGTCGGTCTGAGTGCCAGCGCCAATCGATTACCCAGGATGATGGTTGGCAGTGTGATCACTATCACTGCCAATGACAGGGTAGCCGCCTGCTACACCTACTCCTACACCTCTCCTTCACCAAATCAGTGTCAGCCAGTCAGTCGGGTTCTGCCGACAAAGACATCAGTGGAACTGCTGCTGCTGACTGGCTGTAAACTAATAAAAAACTAGAGAATGAAAAGTGAGCATCCGGAGAAGAGGATTGGCAGCAGCAGCAGCACGAGCACTGGTCACCAGATGGTCGCCGGTACCACCACACTGAGCAGCCCGAAACGTATCCTTTCTCTACTCATTAATAAAGGGATTCTATCTCAAAAGGAAAGGGGTGCCTGATAAAGAAGGAGATGAGCAGGGTAAGAAAGGGGAACATTAGGATACCTGCAAAAGAAAGAAAGAGAGGTACTACACATCTCCCCGAGCACCTAAGCCAGTGCAGTGCAAGTGCGTACCACCGTCAGCAGCAGTAATGGCAGTGTGCTCACCTGTCTGTAATGGCAGCATCAGCAGCAGTGCGTCATCTCCAGTGTGCATCTACACACTCCTCTTTCCCTCTCTCTCCGTTCTCCTTCTCACCTGTTCGATATATAAAGAGAGGAATGGGGAGAGAGAGAGAGACAGGTGGACTGGAGAAAGTCGGCGATAGAAGTCAGTCATCAGAGTCTTTGCCATTGAAACGCATAGCACAACGATTTTTCCTCCTCAAGAAGCAGCACAGGCACATCATTTTTTTGTGTTCCCTCTTTACATTTTGGATCTATTACTCTCTACTACTACGAGAAATCAACCACTTCACACCTCTCCTCTACAAGTGCTTATCGGGATCCACACACGGAACAGAAAAGAAAAGAAGTTAGAACACAGTACCAGCAAATCAGTGCCACAGCAATCCTTCCTCTTTTTAGCCTCTTTTCACAAGTCATCACCAATTCATCGCACGTACAGAAAAGAGCAATCAACAGCAGTTTTTTCTCAGTTTCCTCACCTCATCAATAGCAAATCATCACCACCAAACAATTCATCGTCAGCAGCAGCAGCAGCAGTAGCGATAGCTAATCGATCATCATCATCATCATGTCTGCCACCAGTTTCTACAATAAGCGTAAGTAAAACTGACAACCAGTCAGCCAGCCAGAAAAAAACAGTAGCCAGCTTTCGCCTGCCATTCGCCTAGGGCGCAAAAGCTCCTTCACGTAGCCTTCCCCCTCTCTCGAAAAAGGGTGTTCCTCTCAACTGAGCAACAAAGGCAACAAATCTGCTCTAAAAATAGTGATCACCCTTGACCTTCGAGGTTTTGAGTTTGTGTGCGAGGTAAATTCAACAACGAAGACAACTTCTGCTTAGCAGCAGCAGAGGCAGCAGCCCTTAATTGCGCTTAATTGGCAGTCAAACATTTAGCAGCAGAAGGCAAACAGGCAGACACACACTCCCGCCTCGTGTGCCACCGTGGTCGACTGTCACGAATCTTTCGTCGTTTTCTTCTGTCTCTGTACAGACATCTTTGTATCTGCTACACGCTGCTCTTCTAATGAGCTGGGCGCATTTTAGTGGTGGTGGTGGTGAAGCAGCAGCAGCAGTGTCATTAGGGCGCTAAATTGATTTCCACTACATAATACGCTTCCTATTGTCTACGCAAGTCGAACTCGAACAGGCAGACAGAGTCAGAGTCAGTCAGGTTGCTAAGGACAATTGCAAAGTGGGCGAGAACGAGCAGCAGCAGCAATTCCACTGCGACCACCTTTGCCACACACACACTTCTTCTTCTTTTATCCTCCCATCATCAAGCTAATCGCACCTGAAATGACACGAACTGAACTGACTGCCTGTTCTCTAACGTTTGTGTCAATCTGCCTGCCTCTCTCTCTCTGTTTACTCAACTAATTGAAAGGCTTTTAAGAAAGAAGGATAGAAAGAAGTAGAAGAAAGTGTGTACCACTTACCGGTGATCCGCTGGTGATCGACGTGCTATTAGTGGTGCACGTAGTCTTGAGGTACATTTCTGTGTTTTTGCGGCGGCAGCCATCAAGATCCCCTCTTTGTGCCATTAAGGAGATCTGAGTGTGTTCCTCCATCTCCAGTACACTTTTTCTACCGCTACTACCGGCTTAGAGACAAAGAGGCACCAGGCTGCAAACGGCTGCAGAGGATTACCATTACCAGTTCAGTCCAGTGGTCGTAAAAACGTCGCCGTCGTCTTGAGCTGCCGTTGTTGTCGTTGATAAGCGACCTCAAAGCGTTCGGCTACCGTTGCTTGTCAACACACCTCTCTTTCTCCGGCCGCCGCCTTATCAGCGCCAACATCCGCCATAATCACGTGCCCAGGCCACGAGAAGGCCAAAAATACGGCAGCTGCATTTCACCAGAAGCCATTGTTGCTGTTGGTAGTAAAACCGTTGACGGTGTTGCACCTTCAGAATGACACATCCAAAGCCTGGAGAGGGAAAAAACAGAAGCAAAGTAGCTCCCAAATTAGATGAGTTTAGAGAAGGAGAAGAGGAGAAGAATAGCAACAGTAACAATAAAGAACAGTAGAGAATGGAAAATCCAAATCACACCTTACCTTTACGATAGTAAAAAAGTAAATCGTAAACACACACACACCTAAAATCCGTTGATTGCGCCAGCCAACCAGCGGCGCGGCATTTTCCTTTGATCTGAGGGCGCGAGCACGCGGCAGCAGCCATCTTTTCCACTACATCTACCCTGATTAGCCAGAGCAGGTGCAGCGCAGGTGTAGCGGTAAAAATGGACGCACAGGGGCTGTAAAAAATGGTCGCAAATCGAAGCACACAAACCAACTTCTATCTTCTAACAACCTAATTTCTATTCTTCTTTTATGACTTTTTTAGGTGCCGACTCGGTAATCAGCAGCGCCTTCAGCGACGACCCTGACTCCTTCATCGTCGGCGATCGGGTTTGGGTGCAAGGGAGCAAGCCCGCCGTCATTCAGTACATTGGCGAGGTGCAGTTTGCCAAGGGCGAGTGGGCGGGCGTTGTCCTGGACAAGCCAGAGGGCAAGAACGACGGATCGGTGCACGGCGGTGAGTCACCCCTTTACTTTACCTTCTTGTACAATTTACACCTTTTAGCAAAAGTAACAAAAAGTACAACTCATGACATCTAAAGAAAGAAAGGCTGTCAAGTGGGCAGCACTTCAAATGCTGCTCACTGTAAACATCGTTTCGTCATCATCATCGGCGGTGTGATTGTCACCTCAAAGACACTTTAACTGTACAGTTAGTTAGCTACAGAAAGCTCGATGTGAATGAACGGAGCAATAACCACTAAAGAGAAATGGAATGCATCAGTTGTTTGCATACTGCGAATTCGCCCACGCCTTCTCGCAGAGCGCAAACAACAGATGCGAGTGCACTTTAAAGCTCCATATCGATCAGGACTCCATATCAAATATTTGAGTACCGTTTGAAGAGTCAGTTGAAGGTGGTGGTGGTGTTCGTAGGTGGTGTTGTACAAAGTGGCCCAACAGCACAGTTCTTTAGAAAAAAAAATGCGAGAATCATGAGCTCACCATGATCGGCCAAATAGGAAGCTCCTCGTAGGCTGCTAACTGAAAGGTTCTCCTATTGTGTTTTTTGAATCAGTCACACCGTTTTCTACTGAAGGAGAACCAATGCTCGCAGAGTCAGTTTGCGTGGGCATCGCCACTTAGCGGCCGCCGCCATTACCATCACCTTTTCCTTCCCCAAAAGCTATTTATATTTGTTGCTCTATCTCCGGCGATGTCACTTTTCACGGCCACCACTTTTCATAACCATTATCTTCTCTCCCATTTCTCCCACTTCTTCCGACACTAATCACACAATTTATTTTCCTCTTCTCCAGTTCGATATTTTCAGTGTGAGCCCTACCGGGGCCTCTTCACCCGCCTGCACCGCCTGAGCCGCTTTCCGCTGGACGTCAACGGCAATCGCCTGCCGATCGCCGAGGAGGGCCTCGTGAAGACGCGTCGCGTCTGCACCCCGGATGGCCGCACCGTTACCACCGTCACCCGAGTGACCAAGTCGCCCACGGGGGCGTTGCCCATGCCGCACTACGCACTGCCGACGCGACCGGCCAAGGTCATCACCACGGTCACCACGACGACGACCACCTCGCTGCAGAAGCAGCAGCACCAACCCAAATCAGTGCTGAAGAGCACCAGCTGCCGGGTGAGCTCCAGCGGCAACGGCGGCACGCCCCACCACGTCCACTTCTGAACAACAATGACCGATCCTTTCGATCCTTTCCACACACACCTCTGAGCTTCACCCTCTTCCCTTCCTATTCTTTTCTAGGCAGCAGCTGATTTGTATTAGTTTTGATGATATTATCTTAACTGGTTTTTAACTTTTTAATTTGTTTTCACCCGATACTCATATCTCTCTAATCTGATCAACATTTTGGAACGCACACCACACCACTTCTTCTTCTTCTTTTTGGAACCACTAAAGGCGGCAGGGCACAATCCACACCCACACTGAAACATAATCAAACATAATCACAAACGTACATGATTTTATGATTTTAAAAGTTGAAAACACAAAAAATAATAGTAAAGTACATACTTTTTGGCATAGTACAGAAAAATAATAATCAGATAATCACGATCCGCCGTTAAGAATTGGCCACCTCCTTTTCATCATTCGCCTTGGTGAGCTTGAGCAGCCCCATACAGGAGGCGAGGTAGGCCTTCTCGTAGAGGGCCACCGGCGGGAGGACATGCGAGGGCACACTGTAGAAGAACTTGTCGACGATGGCCTTGCGCTCCCGCTCCCGGTTCACCTCGCTTCCCGCGCGGCCTTTGATTTCCTCGTTGTCTTCCTTTTGATTCAGGTTCTGACTGGTTGACCTCAGCACCGCCTGCATGTACAGCGTCCGGCGCTCCTGTTCGCTGATTCGCTTCAGGCCCTTCACCTCCCTGAGGACGCGGGCGCCATCGAGGGCGGCCAGCTGAAAGAGCTCGTGCTTCTCGTTGATGCAGTAGAAGGTGGAGGAGCGCAGCGGCAGGCTGTTTGGGTCGTTCACAGCCGCCGTGACTGGGAGTACATGAGGCGTAAAGACCGCCGCCAGGATGGAGCCTCCCCGAAAGGGCGCCACGCCGCCGCCGCCGCCAAAGGCCCGCGCAAAGCTGTGCCGCAGCAGCAGCTGTCCGGTGGCGACGGAGAGGAGGGAGATGCTGGCGGCGGAGACCGCTGCCAGGACGTTGTCCTCGCCGCCGCTGTACGCCATCAGCGTCCACCGGCGGGCGGCCAGCGCCGCCTTCACCTGCGCCCTGCTTCCAGCAGCGCCATTTTTAGTTTCTTGTGCCGCCGCCAGCAGCTCGGCGTTCTCAAAGCGAAAGACAGGGGCAAACTTCTTGAGGACATTGCGCACGGTGACCGAGCTGGCGGTGCCGGTGATGAGCAGGTGGGCGTGGGCGTCGCCGGCAAAGTCGAGAAAGAGCAGCGGCTCCTGAGGCTGCTGCTGCTGCTGTTGGTGGTGGGGCGGCGCTTGAGGCGGCGGGGGAAGGAGCTGTTCATGTGTTGACGCGTTTTCAGCTGCTGACAGCATCACCTCATCTGTGGACGGCTCAAAGAGGTCCAGCCGGGGAATGTAGCGGAGGACGTCGGGCGCCTCCAGCTCCCAGAGGGTCAGCGTGGCGGCGTCAAAGAGCACCGCCAGGAGGGAGCCATCGGCGGAGAAGGCGGCCATCCGCGGCACGGCAAAGGCGTTCAGACTGCCCGTTCGCGAGCAGCTCCACCAGCAGCTCTGCCGGGGCTTCTTCTTCTTCCTCTCCCCACCACTGTGATGATCAGTGCCGCCATCATCAGCCGACCGCCCATTGAGATCCCAAATTTTGAAGCTGCGGTCGGCGCTGGTGGTCACCAGGTGCAGCGTCTGCCGACCGTGCTGCTCATCATTCCGAGCCGAGGAGGAGGCGGCGGCAGTGGTCTTCGAGAAGGCAATCGAATTGACCCGGTCCGTGTGCGGCAGGTGGACGGTGGTGTTGAGGTGAAATTTTCCTCTGGTGGTGGCCGTGCCCTGCTGCTGCTGCTGCTGCTCCATCTCCCAGAACTTGAGGCGCACCTCGGGCATGGTCTCGCCGTCGTCGCGGTGCTCCACCGTCGCCATCCAATCTCCGTGGCCACCACCTTCCCCGGCCGACTGAGAAACCGCAATGGCCGTCACCTGCAGCGGGTAGATCTTCGTCAGCTGCTCCTTGCCCGCCTCCTTCCCCTTGAGGCGGTCCCGCAGGCGCTGCGTGTTAATGCCCGAAGTCACATTCTGCTCGGTGACGTCCACCTGGCGGAGCTGTCGCTGCGTCCCTGGCTGGTAGAGCTGCACGTGCCCGACGCGGCCGTTCAGCACCAGCGCCCGCAGCCGCTCGCAGTAGGCGAGGGTGGGCGCGCTGAGGCGGCCCTCCTCGTTGAAGCCCACCGTCAGCCCTTCGATCTCCCGCTGAATGCCATTGCTGATGTTGGCGCCGTCAATCACGGCGAGCGTCTGGTCGGCCAGGCTGGCCACGATGATGTTATCCGCGGCCTGTTGTTTGTTCTCTTCACCGGCCACTACCACGGAGACGATGGCGGCGCCCAGTCGCGGGAGGAAGCTCCGCTCGCCGGCGAACTTGCCCACCAGGTTCCACTTGACCA
>JAALOO010001425.1_pt1 | contig 16182 bp, 18 predicted proteins | sample 7257641 | NCBI WGS metagenome assembly JAALOO01 (sample SAMN14085613, study PRJNA598686) | mite metagenome | biome: ENVO:01001000; feature: ENVO:01001002; material: ENVO:01001226; isolation source: single female mite from University of Michigan culture on fish food culture... ...
CTCTCTCTCTCTCTCTCTCTCTCTCTCTCTCTCTCTCTCTCTCTCTCTCTCTTCCGTGATTAATAAATGCAGCTAACCTTTTACTGCTGATATTATTAATATAAAATGTTTGTCAGCCCTGCTTGCACTTTCATTCGCGCTGGAGCTCTCTACCACTCGACAACATCAGTCGACAACTGAGCCAACTGAGCCACCACTCAGTCATCACCCGATCAAATGGAGCCAGTAGTCTTTGACGATATGGACTTTGACTTCGGTGGGCCCCTCTTTTCTGACCAGGAAATAGACGTCCTCCTCAATGATCAGGAAAATCAGCCTCAGCCTCAGCCTCAGCCTCAGCCTCAGCCTCAGCCTCAGCCTCAGCCTGCGGTTGTTGGTTGGCTGCATGCCAGCGTGAACAGTGTATACTTCGATCACAACAACAACCACTACCTGGTGCTTCTCAATCAGCCGCAGCTGCAGATCTTCGCTTCAGGTCAGTTTAATTTCCCTTACCCAAATCTTTTTTGAGAATCCTTCAGCACTAACCTTAGCACTTATATACCTTACCTTAATACCCAAAACTCTTTTAGCTGCTCCAGCTCCAGCAAACTACCCTTATCAGCTGCCAGTGGCGGAGAATAATGTGGTCGTCGTCAATGAGGCGGCGGCTGCTGCAGTTGCTGCTGCTGCTCAATCAGGAAACACGGTGCCCCGCTTTGAGTGTGACCAGTGCCCCAAGGTGTACGCCCTACAGTCCAGCCTGACCCGCCATCGTCGCGTCCACAGCGGCCGTCGACCGTTCCAGTGTGGCGCCTGCGAGAAGGCCTTCGCCCGAAGTGACCACCTCGCCGAGCACCTGCGCCGTCACGCCGGTCAGCCTCGGCATCAGTGCCGACAGTGCAAGGAGAGGTATCACCTGAAGGGCTCTCACCGCTGCAGTCACCAGCACCTCCACCACCCCAACCACCACCACAACCTTCACCACTAACTTCGGCACCGTTGTACGTTTCGGAAATCGATGTTCACCCATGTACAGCATACCTATACCCTTATCATCATCATCATCATCATCATCATCATCATCGCCAAGAGAGAGAGAGAGAGAGAGAGAGAGAGAGAGAGAGAGAGAGAGAGAGGTCAATTGTTAACCATTCTAGCCATTTCATTCATTTCATTTTGCTTTTCATTTATATTTTTTAGACTCTGCATTCTCAAAACAATAAAGCTCATTAAAAATGATCCAAGTAATTCATGTGTGTTTGAGAACTGTAGAGGTTTCAAAGAAGAAGAAGAAGAAGAAGAAGAAGAAGAAGAAGAAGAAGAAGAAGAAGAAGAGGAAGCAGACAGCATTTTACAATTGAGGAAGCCAATAGGAACAGGAACGACAGCGTGTGTGCCTGTGTGTGTGTGTGTGTGTCCAGCCAGACGACCAAGGACGTTTAGTTTGGCCAAATACATTGGCCTTAAAAGGGTCGCAGTATGCGACCAGGAAGTGTGAACCCCAGCAACAGCGAAAAAGGCCAGTAATCTAACTCAAGTAGAGCTTGAAGAGGAGAGGCGAGGGTTCAGTGATATTCACACACAGTGCCGAAACTACACATCAGTGTTCAACACTAACTCTAACTCTCCGCTGCTGCTGCTGTTGCCTGTTGCCTGTTGCTTGGCCGTCCATCAGCAGCAGCAGCAGCAGCAGTGCTGTGTTGCTATGCAGTGCTAGTGCTGTCCAATGCTTCCTCTATAACAGAAACGGGCCGATTTTTTTTTCTCCTACCTAAAAGTGCTGTTCCCTTTTTCAGTGTGCGTTAGCTGCTAACACTGGGGCTCAGACATTTGGACTGCTTTTGTGCGTGTGTGATTTAATCAGAGTCAAGTCTTCGAGCTTTCAAGTCTCGCCAGTCTGCAATTTCATTTTATTTGTGACAGGATTTCACTTGCTACCTGAAACTCTTGTTACCATTTTCATTTTTCTTTCTCTCTCTCTCTGACACTCGGACAGGCTCCTAACCTCGCAGAATGGCCCCTCGACAGCGTAAGCAAGCGTTTCACTTTTTTTTTCCACTTTTCAAACAAGCTACCTGCTCTCCTGCTCTCTTTGACCCCTGACTTTTTTGCTTACTCTCTTTTTTCTCCCCTTTTCAACCCCTTTCTCCCCAACTTTCACTTTTCACCCCTTCTTAAAATCTCCCAGAATCACCTGGAAACAAAACTGACCGCGACATGGAGGCCTTCCTCGTTGCCCAGGCGGAGCAACGGGCCGGGCAGAGGAATGGAGATGGTCGTGGAGATCTGCAGGCGATGCGGCTGCTGGCCATTCGACAGGCCGAGGAGGAAGGTCGCCGTCTGCGGCGAATTCTCCGGCAGCGACAGCTGATGGTGGAGGACCAACGCCGTCAGCTGCGGCAGGCGCTAGAGGAGCGACGAGCGGAGGAGGAGGAGCAGCAGCAGCGCCGTCGACTGCTGCTGCGAGAAGCGGAAGCGGAAGCCGAAGAGCGACGACCTCGGACTGAAGAGGAGGAAGAGGAAAGAGAGGAAGAGCACCACGAGGGCTGAAGACCACCGATGATCACCACCACCACCACCGGCTACCATGTATACAGTCCAATCTTCTCTCACTGTTTTTTGTCATCATCATAATAAAAGAAAGTCCTTGCAATTGATTATTAGTGTGGTGGCAGAGACCGTTACTGATGAGGACGATCTGTGATGGGCGAATACATGGTTATGAGATGAGGGGAAACAAGTGAGATGGGGACTGGCTCTCGTGACCAGTGGCAGACTGGGAGCCGACTGGTGAAGTGTGTCCTACATGAGGTCTGCTTATGTAGGGGAGAGAGAGACACGGGTGAGATAGAGGGTGACACGTACAGGTCAGGGTGAGTAAGGGTGAACTGTGTGTGTACTGATTGACTATGATGTGTTGGTGCAGTGCAGCTGGCACTACATTAGTAGTATTGAACAAAATACCCCCTCTATTTGGCGCCGATGGCAGGGCTCTCCGATTTGGCAAGCAAGTTGAAGCAAGGTCTGCGTCTGCAAACCTGAATGATCTAGATGATCAGAGCAGAAGTCAAAACTCAAAAATAAGTCGCCCGCCAAAATACAGTGCACACCAGTGCTGTAGTGCTTTGGTGCGTCAGTAGTAGGCTTGCACATTTTGGCTGGTAGATGGGGGCACTGTTTGTCTGTGAGCAAAAACGGTTGCCGTCATCGCCGCCGCCGCTGCTTTTGCTGCTGCTGCTGAGTTGTTTTGCTTTTGCTTTTCCTCTCTCTCTGTCAGTCCGTCTCCATTTCTCTCTGTCTCTGCTTTGTGTGTGTATGTGTGTGTGTGTTTTGATTCGTGTCGCTCTTTGATTTGATTTGCTCTGCCTAGCCGGGTAGACTCATCAGATTTGTCCTTTTTTGTCAGATAGCAAGCGCTTTCTCTGAGCTGACATCGAGGCTTTTGGATAGCACTTGACGCATTTTTTTACATCTTCTTCTTCTTCTTCTTCTAGTAGCGACATGGGACAGACGGTAAGTAACTGTGTTGTGGCTGTTGGTGTTGTTGTGGCTGTTTGTGCTGTCATTGTTTCCCTCTTCTTTGCCTTGGTGGGCTTTTCTGGACCAATGTATAATGCTTACACTTTTACTTTCTCTCTTTCTTTTTCTCTTCCACCACTTTCCACCAGAACTCCTACAACCGATCGGGAGCCGGTGATGCAGGCTTTGACTTTGCCAGCGGCGCCGATATCTCCGGCGGCGGCGTTTTTGGCGTGCCCAATGCGCCCACTCGAAAGAAGTTTAGGTACAGTGATAAGTGATAACACTCCGAGTTTTCTGTTTTGGGTTAAACTATAATGAAGCTAATGGTTACTTCTTTTTGTGCTCAAAAAACACTCAGACACCCGATGGCCGTCTTCTTCCACCTCGTCTTCAAGATCAGCGCCGTGGTCATCTACCTGTTCGGCAGCGCCTTCGGCAGCGAGTTTCTCGGCCTCTTCGTCGCCCTCGTCTTCCTCATCTCCGCCGACTTCTGGGTGGTGAAGAACATCACCGGCCGCCTGCTGGTCGGCCTCCGCTGGTGGAACTACATCGACGACGAGGGCCAGAGTCACTGGGTGTTCGAGAATCGGGCGGCCATGGCCGCGGCCGCCGGCGGAGCCGCTGGCGGAACTTCCGGTCCAGGCGGATCCCAGGCTCAGGCCGACGCCGAGTTTGTGCTCTTCAGTCAGTCGCAACAGGAGCAGAGCAGCGCCGAGGCGAATCGAGCCACCGGCCGCGATGCGACCGTCTTCTGGGCCGCCCTCTTCTTCAGTCCACTGCTGTGGTTTGTCTTTCTCATTTCCGCCATCTTCAGCTTCAACATTCACTGGGTGGTAAGTGGTGGTGGTGATCGTGGTGGTGGTGGTGGTGGTGGTGGTGATAGTGATAACGCCACTTATCACACTTATCTGTTTTGTTCATCTTGCTTTATTTGCTTACTTTTTTTAGCTCTTTGTCGGCATGGCTCTAGTGCTCAGCCTCTCCAACCTGTACGGGTACTTTCGCTGTCGTTTTGGCTCAAACGCCAACGCCAGCTCTGTCATTGGCCAGTACGTCGGTCCGAAGATGCTCTTTAATGTGAGTTTTTTCCTACTGTTTAATTTGGTGCCATATGTGCTAGATGTGATCTTAGTGATTTCAGGCTTTACTAATTTGTTTTGGTTTTGATTTTATTTGCAGTTGATGAGAGCAGGAGCCGCCAGCCAGCAGCAGCAGCAGCAGCCTGAACAGACGATGTTTCAATCAGGCAAAGGCACCACGCCAGCTTAAGTCATCAAAAGTACTTAGTCACCGTAGTAAAAACTTCAGAAGAAGATGACCAGTTCTCTAAGTTGCGATCCGATATCAACATTCACACAACAACCACCACCGAATACATCAAGCCCTTTTTCTTGCTCTTTTTCTTTCCGCTCTTTTCTTTCCAACTTTGTGATCAAATTTTTCCTTTTCTATCTCATCTTTTAATTTGTAAAATGTACTTGTCTTTTCTCCTTCAATCTTGTCATTCTAGAAGGATGCTGTAGAGTTGTGTGTTTAAGCTTTCACATTTAAAATGAGCGCATTTTTACGCTTGCTCTGATCACCTCAGTTGTGCGCGTCTGCAATTACCTTTGATTACCTTATTCCCTTTCTTTATGTCAATTTGTCTCAACGTTACATTTCAATAACATGTGAAGGCGACTGATGCGACTAAATTTGATAATTTAATTTTAAAATGTAATTACTACTCTGTAGACTGTAACTTTCACTCCAATTCGTGATTATACTTGTTGCTGAGCTGCAAAACAGGTTGCGCATTAGATACACAACCACAATGCCACACACCACAAGAGGCTGATAAGCAGAAAACGGCAACTGCAGTTCTGCGATTAAAAAGCGAGCACACACACAGTAATTCTTTAGAAAATACAGAGAAAACCAAAAATAGTAAAACCGGCACTGTTTTGCCCCACAAATTCCACCTAAACTACTGATAAGCTGCTGTTGCTGCTGCTGCTGCTGACGGTGCTTTGCTAAATACACTTAGTACAATGTACAGTTTACGATTTACGATTTGCCAGTAATAATTTGTTAGTCTTATTAGATCTGGAGGTCACCTATGTGTATGACTTTTTTTGTGCTTTGTAGTTTACTGCTGCTGACTTCAGGCTGGCTGGCTTGATCGTGTCACTGCAAAATAGACAGCCTGCAACGGTTGCAGCCTCAGCAGCAGCAGCAGCTCTGTTTACACACTGCCACACAACAGCTATCGACCAGCATTAAGCTATCCTATTCACTAGCTTGACTAGCAAGTCCAGCAAATCACCTCAGAAGTTGTCGCCATCAACACCGATGATTTCTCTGGTCACCAGTGATCACTGACGCACACACTTTTACTTTTCACTTTCACTTTCACCTTCACTGTTTGCACAGTGGGTGCAAACTTTGACTCAACCAGCGCAGGGCGTTTGCCAGACGTTTGCAACACTGGCGCAATCAACACACACACACACACAAACACAAACTGAGGCATAAGGTTATCTCCGCTAGTTGCTACCTCTTCTTTTGTTGTGGCAATACTGGTCACATCGCCACCATCATCACAACCACCATCACCAGCAGCAGCAGCACTGCCATCACACAGTCATCACTACAGCCCCTTATCACAGTCTGCGCAGTCCTCTCTTTGTTTGTGTTTCGGGTTACCACACTGTTATCAACACTTTATTTCCCTCTCTCTCTCTCTCTCTTCTCTTACTGTCAACTCTCCGCTTTGGTCAACACTGGTGGTGCGCACTATCATCATCTCACCGCTGTGTTGATGATCACCTTTTGAACAACTGACAACTCGGTCAACTGCTCAACGAGCATCAGTCAGTCCGTCAGTCCAATCAGTGACAGAAGCTGTTGCACAGTGTGCAACAGAGCCGATTTGTGAACTTGATTGGCCGTCACCACCACCACCACCACCACTGAAACACCCCTGGCTATTGCTATTGTTTGAAGCAGACCGCTTTCTTCTCTTTGTTTGACTTTCTCCGCTTTGCGGCCAACAACAATATTGGCAATCATTAGTCATTTGTCACTTGCCGAGCACTGGAGCAGCTCAAACTTTTCTCCTCTTAGCTTCTCCTCTCTTCTTCTTTATTTTCGTCCTACCTCCTGAACATCAAGAGCTTAAACAGGTGAAAAGCGGAGCTCAGCCATGGCCAACAGCAGTCCTAGCTCTTCCGTCGCTTCCTCCTCCTCCTCCTCGATGTCCTCCTTCTTCCGCTCCGAGGCCGTCTCCCTCTGCCATGTCTACGTCCAAAATGAGATGGCCTTTGACATTGTCGCCGAGCTGGGCCAGCTGGGTGAGTGAAGTGGCTCAATGACGCCTATCTACCTACTACTATTATTTTTATTTTTACAATGGACTAATGTTTTTTTTCACTAATGTTTGTGTTAAAACTTCACTCCAGGCATCGTCAGCTTCATCGACCTGAACGCCGAGGCGCACCTCTTTCAGCGCCGCTTCACCAGCGAGATTCTCCGCTGCGACGCCGTCGACTCGCAGCTCAACTCCATCATGAGCCAGCTGACAAAGCGGGAAATCGCCGTCCTCGAGCTGCCGCAGCGCGACCTGCCCTGCCCCAAGTACCGCGACCTGCACGGCCTGGAGCAGCTGGTGGCCAGCCTCAGCTCGGAGCTGGCCAGCCTGGAGAAGAACATGGACTCAATTCGGCAGACGTACGTGCGCACGCTGGAAAACTACGGCGTCCTCAGGAAGATGAACGACCTCTGGGCGGCCATCGACCTGGGCGACCTGACGCCCGAGGGTGAACCAGGTCAGGTCGTTTCCACAGTTGGTGGTGATCAGCAACAGCAGCTGCAGATCACCTCGCTGACGGGGCTGATCGCCGCGGAGAAGATGCTGCCGCTGGAGCGGATGCTCTGGCGCTTCTTCGGCCGCAACATCTACGTCAAGGTAATCAGCCTGGAGGAGCCGATTGAGTCGCTGGACTTCGCCGACGACTACGCCTACCGCAAGGTCTTCACCATCTACTACAAGGGCGAGCGGCACATTGCGGCGAAGCTGCGGAAGATCTGCGACGCCTTCCGCGCGCAGATCTTCGAGCTCGCCTCGACGCCCGCCGAGCGGGAGGCGGCCATGGGCAGGCTGGAGCGGGCCATAGCCGACCAGCGAACCGTACTGGCCAAGTCGAAGGACTACTACTTCAAAGTGCTGCGCAACTGCGCCGTCGAGGTGGTCAAGTGGCGCACGCAGACGGTGAAGTTCCGGTCGATCTTCGTCGCCCTCAACAAGTTCAACTACGACCTGGCGCGGAAGTGCCTCATCGGCGAGCTGTGGTGCCCGGCCGGCGACCGGCCCCTCCTCCAGCACCTCCTCAACCGCTTCAACCAGGCCAACGACTACCTGGCGCCGACGATCCTCGACGTGCTGCCTCCCGGGCAGGTCCATCAAACAGTTCCCACCTACTTCCGGTTGAACAAGTTCACGCAGGGCTTCCAGAATATCGTCGACTCCTACGGCGTGGCCGACTACCAGGAGGCCAATCCCGCCCCCTACACCATCATCACCTTTCCCTTCCTCTTTGCGATCATGTTCGGCGACGCCGGCCACGGCCTCATCCTCGCCCTCTTCGGCGCCTGGATGGTGATCACCGAGCAGGCGCTCATCGCCCGGAAGATAAAGGACGAAATCTGGCAGATGTTCTTCACCGGCCGCTACATCATCCTCCTGATGGGCCTCTTCAGCATCTACAGCGGCCTGATGTACAATGACGTCTTCAGCAAGTCGCTGAACGTCTTCGGCAGCTCCTTTGGCCCCTACCGGCCGGTGCTGAACAACCACTCGCAGCCGCAGTTTCTCGACCTGAATCGCGAGCTGAAGCCAAACGAGACGTACACCGGAAGTCCCTACCCCTTCGGCATTGACCCGATCTGGGAGATGGCCGGCAATCGCATTGTCTACCTGAACACCTACAAGATGAAACTGTCGGTAATACTGGGCGTCTCGCAGATGGCCTTCGGCGTGATGCTCAGCCTGCTCAATCACCTCCACTTCCGCCGCTACCTGAACATCTTCTGCGAGTTCATCCCGCAGATGATCTTCCTCCTCAGCATCTTCGGCTACATGAACCTGATGATCTTCGTCAAGTGGTTCAAGTACGACTACACCACCAACGGCGACGCTCCGAGCATTCTCATCAATCTGATCAACATGTTCCTGATGAAGTACCCCACCGACGGGATGCGCTACCTGCAGCCCTGGTACCCGGGCCAGCAGGCCGTCCAGACGACGCTGCTCATCAGCGCCCTCCTCTGCGTCCCCTGGATTCTTGTTCCCAAGGTGCTCATCGAACGGAGCCGTGCTAAAAAGCTAAGAAACGCCCAAGGTGGCGGCGGCGGCGGAGCTTCTTATGAACACTTTGAGAATGAACACGACGAGGCTGAGGAGGAGGAGGAGGAAAGTCAACAGGGCGGTCAACTAGGGCCCAGTGAGCCTGGCTCCTCAGGTTCTGGTGGTCATGGCGCCTCCCACCACGAGGAGTCCTTCTTCGACGCCTTCATCCACCAGGCGATTCACACCATCGAGTTCTGCCTCGGCTCCGTCTCGCACACCGCCTCCTACCTCCGTCTCTGGGCGCTCAGCCTCGCCCACTCGGAGCTCTCCGAGGTGCTCTGGACGATGGTCCTTCAGAAGGGCCTCAAGGCCGGCTCTAGCGTGCCCTACCTCAACGGCCTGCTGATGTTCGCCGCCTTCGCCTTCTGGGCGGTGCTCTCCGTGGCCGTGCTGATCGTCATGGAGGGCCTCAGCGCCTTCCTCCACGCCCTCCGTCTGCACTGGGTGGAGTTTCAGTCCAAGTTCTACACCGGATCGGGCGTCAAATTTGAGCCGTACAGCTTTGAGGCGGCGCTCACTGAAGCTGGGCTGGATTAAAATTGGGGGTGATAGGCAGTGATAAACACACACACACACAAACACACACACTATACTTTGATAAATCAGGAAAAGAAAATTTGTTGTAAAAAAGCTTGATGAAACAATACTCTATTGCCACATAAGCGGAAATCAATCATGTTGCGAAAAGAGAATGTTTACTAAAAAAGCGGTTTTTGTTACCATTTTTAAAACAAATTTTTATTGTTTACCATATTAAAAAAAATACAAAATTGAATAGCAATTTTAAAAAGTTGACAAAACAGAAATCACAAACAAATTGAGAAAAGATGTTTTAAAGTTAAAAATAATAATTACACACTGGGTATAAAATAAACTTTTTGTTAAAGAGTGATCTCAGTAATGACCCCGTTTTTCCAAAAAAACCGATTTTAACAAGCTGCCTACCGTTGGAAAGGTATTTTTGAGCTGATTAACAGAAAAAAGGTCCCAAGTTTGTCTGCCAAACCGTTCCTAAGATAATCGGGCCCAAAGTTGACCAAAATATGCAGTTTAGCAACAACACAGCTGCTTAACTCCGCTAGATGGCGTAAGCAGCGACAAGTGAAGCATAGCCAAAGGTACAGTTGAGGCCCGATTTTCTTGAAAACGCCTTGGCGGACAAGATTGGAACAATTTTTCCGTTTATCAGCGGAATTAAACCTTTCTAACGGTGTGCGACTTGTAAAAATCGGAATTTTTGGAAAATCGGGGTCAGAGCCTATGGGCATTTTGGGTCACTCTTTATAAATCTCACTCAAATATCATCAATAAAACAGCATTATGTATAATTATAAATTAACTTGGTCTGAAATTAAATTACAAAAGTTAGCACAGTTGTTTCACTAATAAAAATAATAAACCATCAGGATTTAAAATTGATCATTTTTAAAACATAAAAAATTGTTAAATTTTTTTAAATAATTTTTCATTACTCAATTTTATGCAAATAAAAACAACTGAAAGTTCAGGCTACTTTTTTAGTCACAAAAAAAACTTGGCACTTATTTTGAGAGGCCAAACACAAAAAAAAATCACAACCTGCTGAACCCTTTTGAACTCTAGATTTTAGAATGCCAAAAAAAATTACATAACTTGCTTAAAATAAATTGAAAAACAGTTTTTGTTTATACTCCTATTATTAAAAATATCCTATTTTTCAATCACCCCACCACCACCTATCGAATAATGTAGCCCTCATTGTGCACCCGATAGAGGTAGCCACACTCTGCCGCCTCCTGTCGTACGTCCCGGAAGTAGACGACGGCGACGAGCAGCTGCAGCAGGCCGGCGACGGTGTCCAGAACCAAAATGGCGCTCATGGAGACGTCCTTGGCGCTGATGGCGGTCAGTGCCTGGCGCCGGGCGTCACTGCTGCTAGCCCCACTGCTGCTGCTGCTGCTGGTGGCCAACAGACTGGCCGTCATTCGGTAGGCACAGCAGGGCTTCTCCCCGCCACAAGGCCGCGTGAAGGCGAGAAAAGCGGCGTAGAGGGTGGCGAAGGAGACGCAGAAGATGGCGAAGACGGACTAGGCAAAAAAGGAGGGGAGAAAAAAATTCGTTTTAATCTCGATCACTTCAAGGTCAGACCTAGACCTAGGCCTAGACCACTACAGCACAGAACACTTACCACAAAGTGAAAGGCGTACTTGATGTCATCGTCGCGCGTGGGCACGAGATCGAGCGCGGAGAAGAGGACGACGAGGAATGCGGCGCCCAGGGAGAAGAGGTGCAGCAGGTGCAGCTTGTAGTAGTACCGGGCGACGAAGGTGCGCACCGCACCGGCGCTGGGCGCCTCTGCCGAGGCGCCCGAGGCGGCGGTCATCGACTGCACCTCCGCCTCGGTGACCGCCGGCTCGGTGCAGTGCTTCCCGGCGACGATGGCCATCGAGGCGAGGATTAGTATCTGTGTTATAAAGAGGGTTTCATTTTAAAATTAGGGTTTATAAAAAAACACATTTTTTTCTAAAGTGATTCTCACCAGAATAATCGAGCCGATAATCTTGTGGAAGGTGGCCCTCCTTGGAAATGAGCTGCCGTTGCTCGTGGTCGCCGTGGCCGCCGTTGTCGTGGAAGTGCTCGTGGTGGTGGTAGTGGTGGTCATCGACATGATTGCTGTTGCTGCTGCTGGAGATAATGATGATGATGATGATGATTGCGGAAATGGTGGTGGTGGTGGTGGTGGTGGTGGTGGTGGTGGTGAAGCGGATAAAAAAGAGGATGACTGATAGGTTTGTGCAGTTAAGGAGGAGGAGGAGGAGGGTGAGGGTGAAGAGGGTGAAGTTCGATAGTGGGGTTGAAGTAGTTGTTGTGTGGGTGGCGTTGGAGTTTGAAATTGAGGCGGTGGCGGCGTTTCGAGCAGCTCGATCCAAAGGCGAGGTGGTGGTGGTGGTGCTGGTGCTGGTGGTGACGCTGGTCGTTTGATGATAATAGTGGCCCTCGGCATCACACACAGCCACAACCACAACAGTGGTGCAGTGGAAGGTAAAAGAAGCGTGGTGAGGAGTTTTTAAAAGCAAGCAATATCACAAGTTGTTTCAAATATTTTTTTTGCAAATTGATTATAATGTTAAGTTGATGTTGATTTTATTAAAACGAAAATTTAGAAGCTAAATTTCCAATTTTTTATTGTGTGTCTGCTGTTGATGAAACTGTTGCTGTTGCTAATGATGACTGTTTAAGTACTCGGTGTGTTCAAGCTCAGGCTAATGTTTGGACTTTGAAGTGCAACGAAAAGAGAGTGAGTAAGTCGATCAGTGATTGCAATGCGCTTTAAAAAACATTTTGTTGAGCAAGCAGCAGCATCTGTTGCAAATGTGGTCGAGGCGAGGTTGATGGTGGTGATGATTCAGGCGCCGCCAGTTGCAAGCAATCAAAATGCAGACAAACACAGATGAAGATGTTTGGAAGAAGTTTATAATTAAAAGAGGATAAATAAAAAAACAAGTAAGAAAGCTAACACACAGAAAACAACGTGGCGGAGAATGTACTGGAATATTTGACAGATTTGTGTACATTAAAGAAGTTTGGCAGTTTGAGCCTTTCTCCTTCTTCTCATTACTCCGCTTCTTTATTACTTTCCGGGGTTGATGATGAGAAATTCTCTCTCTGTTACTACTACCAGAGAGAACTAATGGACATCAGCCGTGCTAATGAAGTGTAAGAGAATGAGAATGAAAGAGAGAGAGTGAGAGAGAGCAAAAGAATCAGCACGGCAATGGCAATTAGATTCGCCCAGTTGGCAATGACTACCAGTGAGTGTGTTTGTGAATGTCTGTGCTGTACAAAACCGCACCGAAAAGCTGTACGGTTGCCGAACTGCTACGGCTAAAAAGCGGGGCTGAAAAACTAAAAAGTGATTACAGATTCTTTTCAGCAGCAGCAGCAGCAGCAGTAGTAGTTGTAGTGGTGATGGTAGCTTTTGAAAACTTTCTCTTTCTACACTTCATCAGCAATTGAGCAAATGAGAAAGAGGGGGGAAAAAGTAGCAGTAGCAGTGTGTCGCAGACACCGACGCCTCCTTTGCTCAGGCAGTAGTACTCGATTGTTGTCAGCCCCCTCCTCTGCGCAGACCGCCGCGACAAAAAGACTTCATCAACTGAAAGAAAAAAAGAAAAAAAAGAGGAAAAGAGATGAACAATTGCAAAACTGATGCTACCGTTGATGGTGGTGGTAGTGGTGGTGGTGGTGGCGGCGGTGGTGGCGGTGGTGGTGGTGATAGAGCAGAAACGCCTGCCGCAGCACTTCAAAGACACCGACAGAGAAAGAGAAAGACGGCAGGGAAGGGAAGGAAAGGGAAACAGAGGAGAAGGAAGAGTAAAGAATGCGAAACGGCAACAGAAGTAGCAGCAGCAGCAGCAGCAGCAACAGCAGAGAATGGTAGGGAAAATCGCTAGCGGCAATCGGCAGCTTCCAAAAGTCGTCGTCGTCGTCGGCTTGCAAATTGTTGTAAATTTCATTCTACCACCACCACCACCACCACACAGCCGCCGCCGCCTTCTTTTTGCACGATTGGTACGAGCTGCTGCTGCTGCTGCTGCTGCTAGCGTGTTGCACTGCCTCTGCACAATCGATTACGATTACAGTCTGCACGCTGAACGCTGATGAATTTCGGGGTTCATTCTTTCTTCATCATTTCCTTTCTTTTCCTTCCTTTCCTTTCCTTTCCTTTCCTTCTTCTACTGCTTCCTCCTCCAGTGTGTTGTTTGTTTGTTTTTGCCGCTGCCGCCGCGCCTGCTGCTCATGCCAAGCTGGTCGAGCGTCTGCTCTGTTGCTATTTCGCCTTGCTCTTAAAGTTCTTCTTTCTTTCTCTCTGCCTTTCTTTCTTTCTTCATTTCTGCTGTACGGTCGCATTTGTGGCATTTTTGCCAATCCTGCTGCTGCTGCTGCTCTAGGCGGCAGCTTCTTCTGCTGCTAACCGGTGTACAGATGACAGTTAGTAGAAGAAGTGGTGGTAGTAGTAGTAATTAGTTTAAAACAGCAGCAGCAGCTCAAATCAAGCATGGCAGCCGATGATGATGGCAGCCAATTGCTTAGAGAAATGCAAACTTTTTTTAATCATTGCATCACACACAGTCTTAATACCAATTTAAAAAACAAAAAAATTTACCACAACAAAAAACAAACAAAAAGGGGGCAACACAGACAAAAAAGCATCGCCAGCAGAACACAAAGACTTCTAGTCTAGTTTTAGCCAAAAGAAAAAGAAAAAGAAGAGAAGAGAAAAAGGCTTTTGTTGTTGTTGCTTTTCTTTCCGTTTTTTCACTTTCTTTTCGTTCTCCCATTCTACTTCTTCTTCCTCTTGAGCATCTGTTGAGTGGCAGATTAAGCAGTATGCACTCTGCAGTGTTATTAGGAACATCAGCATCAGCAGCAGCAGCAGCAGCAGTCCTGGTAGACCTGGTAATTCGTCGCGCCGTCATTGTTTCAGATCTTTTTCCTTCTGTTCACTGCAGCAGCTGCTTCAACAACGCTGACTGTTTTTTGTCACCTTTTCTTTTTTATTCCATTTCAAGAGTTTGCCAAAAAGCAAGCAGCTAGTTGTCTAGTCGACGTTTCTTTTTCTCTGTACTACTGTCTGTCTCTCTGTTTGAACTGAACTAAACTGAACTGAACTGAAGAGACGCTCTCTTTTTACTTTTTTTTATTTTAGATTCCGTTTTAGTTTGGCTCTCTGTCTACCTAAAACCTAAACTGGTGACCACTGGTGTGAAACAGGTTTGACAATGGTAAAATAAAAAAGTTAAGTTTTTATTGTAATTGTGTAAAAAATTTTTTATGTCTGTTTAAAATTGATGATTAATTTGTTGATTTAATTTTCATCTTTTTGCTGTTTTTTTGTGTAGCAGCAACAAATGTGCTCATCGAATTGTTGTTAAAACTTTTAAAATTTTGGTTTTTTCTGATCAACAGCAGCAATGCCAAAATTTGCTGAACACACTTAATTACTAAAAACTTTAATTTAGAAAGTAGGATCATTAACTTAAACAAAACTATTCAGTATGCTAAACTCAAATAAAAAACTTTAGTTCAAGTTTAGTTGAAATGTAAGAGCTAAGAAGTTTTAAACAGTTGAAAGAAAAAGAAAATGAAGCAAAGAAAGAACATTAATCGAAATGGCCGATTGCGCGCTGTCATTTGGCACTGAAAAAAACTCAGACAGACAGACAGACAGACAGGAGAACTGCTCTTGCCCTGATCTGAACTGCAGGAGAGGAAAGTAAAAGTTGAAGAATGAAGTGAAAGGAAAAAAAGTTGTTAAAATTATTTCAAGAGCAGCAACCCGCGTTTGTCAGGGCACAGCTAAACTTAGCCTTTTTCCTGCAAACTGACTGGGGGAAACTGCTTAAGCTAAACGGCTGAAGCGGTTGTTGCTGCGGTTGAAATTGTAAAGTAAGTACAAGTTTTGGCTGAGTTGTGCTCAGCGGTACAATACCAATTCTACAGCAGCACAAATGAGGGTCAAGGCACTTTTTTGTTTAAATTTTATTAAATTAATTTTATTTTTACTGTCGCCGTTTTACATTTTAAATTAATTGTGTTCATTTCAAATATGACCTTTTTTCAAAAAAAGTAAATTATCTAAACAGTGAAATGATAAATAACTTCCAAATTCACTTGCAATAGATCACCTATTGCTGTGTTTGTTTTATTTAGCACGCACCGGCTTGAATGCCTAGCTTAGATGTTAGCTAGACACTTAACTAATGACTGCAGTCACTTCTTTTCTTTTCACTTGTTATTATTATTGAGGCGATGATCAATAGGCATTCCAGGAATTTCATTTGAAACTTTTCCATTTCATCTTTTTTTGGGGGTTGAATTAGGTGTGATTAATTATGAAATAACTGCAAAAATATGATTTCACTCTTAAGTCAGAGTGTGCTGATGCTCACACGTGCACACTCACATACATCAACACAAAAATAAAACAATTTTCTGCAATGCACGCCACGGAAAAGCTGTCAAAAAACGTTAGTGCAGCCAACTTTTATCATCTCCTCCATCTAGCGCCAGAGTAGCAAAAATGCACACACAAAAAAAATAGACAAACTAAAGGCAAAATTGGTAAATTGGGTTTAGCTTTTTAATAGTTTATGAACAGTTTGAGAAGTACACAGTAGACAGGAAACAACAGGAAGTTTTTTTGTGTTACAGTTTCATGCGGAGGAAATGTGCTTGAAAGGGAGAAAAAGGAGAATGAGAGAGAGAGAGAGAGAGAGAGAGAGAGAGAGAGAGAGAGAGAGAGAAAGAGA
>JAALOO010001134.1_pt2 | contig 16169 bp, 16 predicted proteins | sample 7257641 | NCBI WGS metagenome assembly JAALOO01 (sample SAMN14085613, study PRJNA598686) | mite metagenome | biome: ENVO:01001000; feature: ENVO:01001002; material: ENVO:01001226; isolation source: single female mite from University of Michigan culture on fish food culture... ...
AGGCAGAAGAATCAAATCGAAGCGGCTGTGCCAGCAGCCACTGCTCGCTGATGGCGCGACCTGTCCGCTGCGGCTAATCGACAGCGATGCCCATTAGACGAGGACAGCAGCAGCAGGAGCAGAAGAAGCAGAAGGTGAATGAGAAAGAGGAGAGGAGGCTCCACCATCAAACTGGGCAATCATGCAAGACACCATTAGGACTGCTGCTGCTGCTGCCTCATGGCCAACGACAGACAGAGAGAAGGGTAAGGAGAGGCATGGAGCAGTGGCAGACGAGGCAGCCAGTTGATGGACAGTCCTGACGATGAAGAAGAAGCTCCTTCTCTCTACACTCTGCCTACTTTGATTTACTTTGAATTGCCATTTTTGGTCAGTAAAGGACGTGGAATGTCGACGCCAATGTTCACTCGGTGCGAACTCTGCGCGCCCTTCGACACTGACTCCAGCGGAAATGACAACATTAGGGGGGAGACCGAGAGATGATAGTGGTGGTGGCAGTAGTGGTGGTCACCTCAATGAACCGGTCGCCAGTTTGTAAGTGGCACTTTCTGTCTCTTGTTCTCTCTCACTGTCTGTCGATTATTATATGCACTACCAGTATATGCAAATGACGGTACTCTGGTGCTACACAGCGCAAAGGAAAGCGTAACTAACTGATGGCTGGGATTTTTAAAAGTGCTCGCAATTTAGCGCTTAGGCATTCAATCGCTTGACTGATTCACGACGATGTCTACACTACCACTACTGCTGCGGGAATACCTATGCAAATAAGGGAAAACAATAGAACACTTACCGAAAGTGGAGTCAATCGGTGGCGCGCTAGTCTTCTCAGTGTCCTTCGTTTCTTCCACTACTTCGTGAGAAAGGCCACTTGGTTCGGAGGCCAGAGTCGCCGCGATGGCTGATTCCTCCTGCTCCTCTGACTGCTTCAGCTCGAATGTGGCCAAATTGTCCTCGTGAACAGCACTCTCCGCTGTCTGCTGAGCGGGCACTGTTGACGGTGTGGTTTCAAATTGCGACCAATCATCTGCCGATACTGCGGGCACTGATGCCACTTCAGCAGTCTCCACTTTGAAGATATCCTCTTGCACGTACTCCGGCTCTTGGACAGTGTTGTCAACCACTGCTGGCGCCTCAAACTGCGACCAGTCATCGGCGGTTTCCGCTGTCATTGGTGGTACCGCTGAAAGGGTATAATCTTCAGCGGTCTTTTGATCATCAAAGACAAAAGGAGAAGTAGACTGGTGCACTTCTGCTTCGGCCACCGGTACAGACTGTTGCTGCTGTTGCTGGAAGGTCTCCATTTGAGGCCAGTCAGTCAATGGCGGCGCAGATTCCACTGGGGTAAAGGCCATCGGTGTAGTGCTCATCGGGACAGTATCAGCCACAGTATCAGATTCAAAAGGATGGAATTCCGGCTCCTTGAATGCCGATTCCACAGCTGGAGGGACAACAGTGGTTGCAGTAGTTTCGGTAGTGGCACTTGCAGTGAATGTAAAGTCGTCCATTGCATCGGTAGTCTCAAAGTCCAAGTTTGCAGCCTGCTCAGTTGTCAAGACACTAGCGCCAGTGGCGTCATAGTCATCAAGGGCGGCGGCGGCGGTGGTGGCAGCACCTGCATTATAATCAAAGCCTGAATCCTCGTATCCTTCAAATGGATTCTTCATCACAGAAGCAGTAGCATCCTCTTTGTCCTCCTTGACGTCGTCGTCGTCCTCTCCAGCAGCAGGGGGCATCGAGTGTAGGTTAAAGTTCGTGCCCACGGGCAGCTCTGAAAAGTCCGTGTAGGGAAAGTGGCCGCCGTTGGTGGCCGTTGGAAGGCTGTTCACGGTGATACTCTGCAGGTCGGCAGCAGCACTTTCCAAAGGCGTTTTCTCGGCCTCGAGCACCGTCACATTGGCCACTTCACCCTCGATGGGGTATCCAGTGGCGACCAGCTGCTCGAATGGCTTGAAGAAGAGCACAATAGAGGTGATGTTGTCGGTGGAGCCCTCGCGAATGGCCATCTGCGAGAGGTACGTGGAGACGCCACTGATCACCTCCTGTGGATCTTTCTGCTCATTCTTGCAGAGGTACTCAAAGACGTACGAAGCGATGTCCTGCCCGGTGAGCTGGTCAAAGAGGCCGTCACAACCGAGCACCAGAAAGTCCAGCGATGAGTCGATGGTGAACTTGGCCAGGCTAGGCTCGGCGTTGATGTACGGCTTGTGGTCGGGGTCGCCGATGGCCCGCGTCACCGAGAGGATTCCGTTCACTCGCCAGGTGTCCACAAAGACGACCAGACCGCCCAGGTCCTGAATTCGCGTTCGCTCACTATCCATCTCAGGCTTGTGCGGCAGCATAATCTCCTCGTGACTGCCATTTCGCACAAGAACAGCCTGTGGTGGGGAAGTAAGAGGAGGAGTTAGAGAATAATTAACAAAGAAAACTAAAGTAAAGTACCTGCGAATCGCCAACCCAAGCCAGGTAGACCGTCTTCTGGTCCTCGATGAGAGCACAGAGCGCCGTGGTGCCGCTCGCCTTCAGCTGGTCGACGCCGTCCTCCTTGGTACGCTTCACGTACAACGAATCGGTGATCTCGAAGGCCTCCTGGAAGGCGTCCTCAATGCGACCCTCAGCGAATGCGGCACTGCCCACCAGGTTGTGGTGCAGATGGGCGGTGGAGTAGGTGGCCGCATCGACGCCGGCGTGGCCGTCAAAGATGGCGTAGTAGCTGTACTGCTTAGCACACTGCAAATAAGAAGACATCATCAGCAATCATTCATTGTCTGGCAAGTGGTTACCTTCAGTCCGAGTGCCTTGTTGAGATCGTGAATGATAATATGGCGATCTTCCATCGTCTTTCGGCCATTCTTGATTGCGCACAGCGAAGAGGTGAAGCCCTTGGGCGAGGCTGGCACCGTGGCTGGCGAGTCGCCGGTCTTGCTCTGCCCCTCCTCGTCACCCCAGCCGAGAGTGGGGCCATCAGTGCGGTCGTAGTCGAGGACCATGTCCACCGTCTTGGCCGGGTCGGCGGCCATTTCCTCCAGCATGTCGTCGACCATATCACGAGACTGTCGGGCGACGTCCACCGAACAAAGAGCTGTAAACAAGTGGGAGAGAAAGAGAGGAGAAAGTGAGTGGAAGTGTGTGCTCAGGAGGAAAAAGTGTTCACAGAGATATCATCACAGTGCCCACTTTCACACTATCTTATTATTATACAAATATAAAACCCACTGTCCACTTGTGTACATGATTCACTTGGCTGAATCTGCTCCTCCGGTTGCTCCTCTGGTTGCTGTTGCTGCTCTGCCTGAGGCTCAGACTGGTTAAGATGTGGCTCAATCTTTGGCTCACATTGTGGCTCAGACTGTGGCTCAGAATGTGGCTCAAATTGAGGTTCAGGCTGTGGCTCAGACTGTGGCTCATCAACTTCAGTCTTTGGCTCCGACTGAAGCTGCTGCTGCTGTTGCTGAGCAGCCACCGCCGCCTCGACGGGCGACAGGTAGAAGAATCGACAGAGAAATGACTTGAACATTTGAAAGAACGATGAAATGAGAATCATGATGATGAGGGGGGCTGCAAATCTGAAAGCGGTCTGCTCAGACGAGGAGGAGGAGGAGGACGAGAACGTCCACCGTGCTACGTCGCCGGTTGACACTTTCCATTTGACGCGGCACACTGCACAACTGGGCACTGAGTCTACGCGCTCTACAAAGCAGCAGCAGCAACCAGTCTCACTTACCGACACTAAACTCACACATTCACTCACACACGCACACACACTCACTCACTTGCGGGGCGATCCTATTTCTCTCCCCTCCGCCGCCGCCGCCGCCAAGTCACGCCAATTTGTCACCACTGACTGATCAGCACCAATCTCGCCGCTCAGCAGAGCCGATTCGATTAGCCCTTTAAGAAAGAAGGGAGCTGCTGGCTCAACTGGCTCCCGCCGACTACTACGTGCGCTCCAGTGGACACCGGCGTAAGAGAGTGGCAGTAAGGGAGAAGTGCAAATGAAGTGGAGAATAAAAGTGGCTGGAGAGAACAACAACATACATGAGACTCGCCGGTGACAGGAGTCAAGTGATACTCCAAGGGCAATTGTATTTGGGGGAGAAAGAAGTGCTTACCTGAAGGCAGCCCCGATGATCGTGGCTCGTAGGAGAAGTTGTCAATGTTGTCCTGGTCAGCGGAGAAGGTGGAGAATGCCGCGCCAGAGGACTCAGGACTGCTGACCAGCGCCGGCTTCAGCTCAGAGCTGGGCGACGTCATTTCGGTGCTCATTCTGCTGGCGACGCGTGTTGCAATGACCGTCGCAAGTTCAAGTGGACAGTTTCTGTTTTTTGAGGACAAAGGAGGGGAGAGAAAAAAGCACGAATGTTAATGAATAGCTTTTGAAAACGAAAAGTGCTACAGTGCAACAACAAAAACACTGCTGTTGCTGCAAATGGAGCACAAAAGAGGGAGAAAAGTAGCGGAAGCAGTGACACGTAGCTTTTCAACTGCCACTTTTCAACAGCAAAACCTATCATTAGTTCGAGTTTTCAAAAGAGTGTCTATTCAACAATGAGCTTCGAGGACAGTAATTCCAATTGATTAAACACACACTAGCAATCTTTTTCGACATTTATTTACTGGAAAATTTTCAAGTGCACGTGTATCTAAAACTGACCAATCTGCTGATGCAGGCGAGTAAGCGTCCCTTGTGAAGAAGAAGGCCTTCCCGCCAAAGAACACTTTCACAGCTGGCAGCATCACAATGGCCGCTTATCGGTTCTCGTATCAACCTGTTACGTTAGAGAACAAGAGAAACAGCAAGTGTCTGCTGTGTTCAAGCGAGAGAACATCACCGACAGACACTTGAGCGAACATGAACATGGTCGGTGAATTACGAGCAGACAGACAGTGGACGACAGCAGTCGACCTCTTTGTTTCCGCTAATGTAATTAGCAATAGTACGTCAGACCGTGGCCATTATTATTATGCAAATGTCCGACACGACACTGCAGCAGAGTGGCCATTTAGAAGAATGTGGGGAGAGAGAGAAAAAGAGAGATTGAAACAACCAAAGTGCTGATTCATTCTCTTCACCCCGAATGGTCACTGCCTGCTCAGTGGGCGCCAAACATTATGGCTGCTCGCTCGCTGGCAGTGAGGTAACTCCAAATGTCAGCTGTGCACTTGCACCTGGCAGCACTTGACGACACTGGAGATGATCACCATCACCACCACCAGCACCACCACCATCATCATCAACATGATCACCACTGGTCAGGCGTCTCTGCAGGCGCATTTGCATTTGCCTAGTCGCTGGTTTTGTGCTGCCATTGTGGCCTTCGAAGCAGTGCCTGCAAAGTAAGCAGTGCAGGCTTTGGTGAGGAGGAGAATAAAGTAAGCACACAGCAGCAACAGCATCACATGCTGATGCTCTACTTGGCAGCCACAAACAATCGTCCATTCAACGAGTGATTCTCTCTTCTGCCTGAAGAGATGTTAAGATGTGTCTAGAGAAGAGAAGTGCACTGACGTTGATTGCCCACCGACAGCGGCGGCAATTCCAGTGCAAGAGTGTGCACAGTTTTTTGGCATCAGCACCAGTGTTGGCCAGCACAATTATGCAGAAAGAGAAGACGGACGCGAAAAAGGGGGGGGGGATGCTCGCATAAACGATAATTAATACGTCTCAATCGGTGGTGGGCGCAGAGTGGAAAGATGCTGAGTGCTTGCTCTGCTGGGTTGGCGCTACTAGCTTTAAGTAGTAAAAGTAGTAGTTGTAATAGTTGATGTAGAAGGCCAAAAAGTGGAAAGGATTGCCGTCTGTGCATCCTCCCCTTTTCCTTCTTTTATTTGCTGACTACTAATGATCGATCGTCTGGCGAAAGTGAATCACGCTTATTAGCCGTCTAAGTGGTAGTGGACGACGGTGGCTGCAAACAGCAGACAGACTGTGAGGCAGGCAGCCCGCGGCAAGGGCACTGCCTGAAGATCACCAAATAAAATACTCACTGGTGAGCTGTCAGATGGGCTGGAGGAGAAAAAGAAAGATGCCGACACCACGACAGCTCACCAGATACAACAACCATTACACACACACAAGCACACACATCAGATATTACATATGTAGACAGCAGCGCATCACACATCAGAGATCAGTGCACCCAAACGAGACGAGGGCTGACAGAAAAAGGAGAGTAGAAAAGAAGAAGAGAGGACAATTGAGCACACAAGTCTTGCGCCGGAATTCGCAGCCGCAACCGCCGGATACTGCTTTGCAGCGCTGGCAGCACTTCTTGGCGTGACAAAGCCGTTCTTTGCCAGCCAGTTAATGGTAGACAAAGGTGGCTAGGAGACGACCACCATCAGGGACAGTCACTTTGGGTTGCCCTGCTGATGATGCACAGACTGAAGAGAATGAGAGCAGTATCGAAATGACTTTATCACACCGAGATGCTGTCGCCTTTGTTGTCGATGGGCAGTTGTCGTGCGGACACTCTTCCCTCCAGCAAGTCCATCAACCGGTCACTCTCATTGGCCATGGCAACTACCACCACCAGCAGCACCATTTCTGCCACCACTACCATCACCATCATCACCGCCATCATCATCAACAACAATAAGAGCCATCTCCATCAAAAGTATTCCATCCATCCATCCATCTTTAGTCCCCAAATAGCCACTGAATTAGGCAAATTGCACCAGGGGCAAATGACCAGAAGGGGAGTGCGGCAGTGCGAAAGTGCTGCGCTGCAGAAAAAAGCAATTGGAGACTGAGAAAAAGAAGAAGAAGAAGAAGAAAGAGAGCAGTCTACCAGTCTGAGTATGTGCCTTCGGGTAAACAAATTAAACTAATTGGCACACAATGGCCATAGCTGCTGCTTCCACCAATGTCCGAACGTGGAAAGAGTGAAAAATGGAAAATTGCAGTGAGAAAGATAGAAGAGAGTCGGCGTAGTCAGTAGTCGGTAATCAGCAATGCGTGCCAATTACCGGTAAAGTGCACACACACACACATCGATCCATACAGGCCTGCGTCTCTTTCATCGAGATCTAGGCTACTGTCCGATTAGGAGGCAACAGACAGAGTGAGAGAGAGAAAGAGAGCTCAGTTTGACAAGTAGAGCATGGCGATTAGACAACCAGACGAGATGTCGCCAGGTTTCTGGCTGGCCAAAGACCGTTCACCTACTCAGCAGACGCTTGGTGTACCACCACCACCAACAGAAGCTAATTAATGGGCTGCTGCTAATTCGATTTACGCCAACTCATAGAAGAGAAGTGGTGAAAAGTGGTGCCGCAGCTGAGCAGCTAATCGACAGAAGACTGCAGTTACTAACAGGCCTCTTCTAGTTAATGGCGGTGATGTGTGCGAGTCCACCTACGACGAAGAAAGAAGAGAGGCGTCAACTGAGGTTTGCGAGGCCTGTGTGTGAGCGAGTGAACCAGTGCGAGATTAGTGGTGGAAACGGCGGCACTGTCACGCAAGCACCGTCTCTGATCGGCTCTAATTGAAATAGTCAACAGAGCAAACTGGCACTAACACTAACACCGAGCCACAGGTGTAGATTGTAGAGTGAGAAGGGGGAGACGACTCTTTTGCTGTGAATATGTCCAGACTGTGCACGGCGCTCTCAGATTGCAGTGATCCAGCTGTGATCAGAAGTGGCGTAGTAGTCATTCACTGAAAATGGCTCTTTCGATGGCGCAGACGCCAGAGATCGTCAATTACAGTTACCACCACCACCACCACCACCAGTGTCTGACTCTGAGCGATGAGTCAGTCACGAAAAGGAGGGGGGGGGGGAGAAAACGGATGACTATCTATTCAGAGAATGGAAGTGCAGCAGTAGCAGCACTAGTGGAAGCAAACAAATTAGCCAGAGACGGCGGCGGCAAGAATAACGGCAAACAAAGCAGGCACAGCACAGTACAGTCGGACTGAGGACGTCAGCAGCTGCTAATAAAAGTCAATCAAACAGACAGACACTGCTGCTGTTGCTGATTCAGCGAGCACTGCCACTGGCTGCAGAGTCTGCACTGGACCGCAGTGGATTCAGCCGTCGACGGGCGGCAAGAGAGCTCAGCCAATGTTTTGACCTTCAAAGTGAGTAGTTGAAGCTCAGTCACCATGGTCACGTAGTGGTACGGGTAGTGGAGAAGCAACGAAGAGGGGAAAGAGATTGCCTGTAGAAAACTGCTGCTGAAGCAGCTAAAGTGCTAAAAGTGTTGACGGGGACAGACTTGTACTAGCTACTGGAGAGATGCACCGAAGCGAAGCCAGGAGGCAAGGAGGCAGGCATTCACTCAGCCATTGCTTCAATTGCACCAGCAGTGGCCATTAGGGAGCCAATCGGTGGCACCGAACTGCTACCTCGATCGAGTGAACACACCACCACCACTATTGGACGATTGAACTTGGCCGACGATGCAGAACGGATGAGTGGTCAACTGCTGGGCAACTCCGTCAACTTCAATTTGATCGGAGTACATGTTCTTGTTGCTGTTGTTCAGTGAGTTCTGCCCCGTCTTCTGCCGGCACCAGCACCACCTCCTCTCTCCGGTGATGCTAACGAGGGCGCACAAAGCCGAAGCCGAAGCAGTCATCATTGGCACCTGGTGCACGCCTCGCTCCTTCGGTGCAAGTGAATGCCCAGTGCCAACACTGTGTCTTTCCTTTGTGCCCTTTCCTCTTTTGCCGACACTAGCCGGCTGTTCCCTCTTTATATCAGTTCTCCCCTTTCTACCACCTCCTCCTTCTTATCTTACCTGTTACAGTGCAGCAAGTGAAGCAGAAATGTCCGATCAACAATTAGCCAACAGCAACCAGCAGTGCTGCAGAGAAAGATCTCAGCGACCACAAATTAGACAAAGAGGGGAGAGGAGGAAAGACGAGAAGGAGCGCGGGAGAGAGAGAAAGACAGAAACGGCTAATGGGAGACCGACTGTCACAACAGGCTATCGTGAGATGACAAATGACACTGATGGCCAAATGACAGGAATAGAAGAAGACGATGAGAGCGATGTGTGCGAGGATGGAGGTGAGAAGCAGTACCACCATCATCAGCACCATCACCATCACCATCGCTGATCATCGAGGGACATCAATCGAGATAGTGGCAGACAAGGCGAGTGGCGGTGCTCAGAGTGGCAGCAACTGCCGACTGCAACAGCAGCCGCTAATGGATAATGGCAATGGCGATTGCAGCAAGAGCAATTTGCCAGCGCTCACTTGGTGAAATCACCATTTGCACCAAGTACAAACCTACAGCAGTTCTTTCATGTAAAGGAAGGGAAAAGGCTCCCGGGGACATCTAATTACCTTTGTGTACAGGTCGACAATGACGAGTGAGTCAACAGGGAATTTCGACAGAAGTTAGATCTCGAAGGTTTCACAAAGAAATAATAATACGAAAAATGGTGATTAAAGTTGAGAATGTTTACACAATCGAACTTGATAAGATGACGTGGTTGTAAGCTGAGATAGTTTGCTGAGTTGACAATCAGTGATCACAGAGGCAAAGAACAGATGGACAACAGCAGCAGCAGCTCTATCAGTCTGACAGCACACTGCTGGGCGGGAGGAGGTGGTTGAAGATGGGCCGGAAAGGAAGGGAGTAGCCTGCTCGAGTGTTTGAATATTCGCGAAACGATGCGTCCAGCCGAGGAGTGGCCGGAGTGGAGTGAATCTTCAAAGAGGAGCGAGCAGGACTGTCTTCGGTGTTGCCGCCGTATTGCTGCTGTTCGACTTGCCAGTGACTCGCTTCAGTGGCGAAATGCCGCAGTCAGTCTGCAGTCGACTGCTGTCAGAGTGTCTGCAACCGAGAGAATCAAGCGGCTGCTGCTGGGGCGGCGGCGGCGGCGTCGGATTGCTTCCACTACTGCTACTGCGGCGGCTGCTGTTGCTCTGCAGCACCTCGTGAGAGTGAAGAATGGCTTCCAGAGACGACGACGGCGGCGGCGGCTTCTGCAGAACTGGAGAACTGGAGAACGCGTCGGCGTACCGGCATATTGCGGACAAGGCACATGCACACTACTTACACAACACTCACAAAGAGACAGCAGCTCCTTCTTCTTCAGTCTGTCTGGTGGTGAGAGAGAGAAGAGAGTACAGTGTGCAGTGTAGTGCCAATGGAAGACACTGGAGAACCAGTGACGCCGCAAGAAGAGCTCAGAAGGGGGAGCGAAAAGAAGACTGCTGCTGCACTACACTCACACTGCGCCAGACAACCGGACTAAAGGAGAGAGACACGCCATCAGGAGGAGAAGGATGGGACGTGCCAGCAGTGTCGGTGCAGAAGATCATCTTCTGCCTCTCTCACTCTCGGTACGACGCCCTGTGTGAAGCTGAAACAACCACGATGAGCGGGCGATCCTCTCTCTCTCACACACACTCTGCCTCGATGTGACACCAATTGCACAACAATTGGCCCGACCTGTCACGGGAGAAGAAGCCACCACCACCACCATCAGCCACAGCAGCAGCACTACCAGGTAGCTCCTCCATCGACTGAGACAATGCCCCGTCCCGTCCTGTCCTCTCGGCAATTGGCGCACGACACAACCGAGACACTAATGGATACTACCATTGCTTTGCTTTCCTTTCCTCAGAGAGCAAAGAGCGAAGGGCTGCAGATGAATACAGAACACACAGCAACACTGCTAATGACGGAGCACGAACAGCATATAGAGTGAGAGGAGACTGAGTGAAGATCACCCAGTCGACGATGACGACAACGACCAGAGTGGAATTCGCAAACTACTACCAATGCTGCTGCCACCAGCAACAGGCGTGAAGTGAACTGAGGAGAAGAGCAAGCGTATAGGGCAAACGATCAGGGCAAAGTGCAGCAGCAGCAGACATTGCAAGCAAAGAAGGTATAGAGCACCGGAAAATGTTTTGGGAAACTGGTATTCCAAAACATCAAACAAGAGTGTGACTGTATATGGAAGAAAACCAGATCATGTTTGTGTTATGTCTGCCTAATTTTAAAAGGCCGAACGGCGCCAGCTGAAGGCTACAGACAGAAGAAGAAAGGCATACACATACAGCGGAAGCAAATAGAATCGTCATCGTCGGCTCACCGGTGTTTGATAGAGCTATTTCGGAGAATTCCATAGAGAGAGCAGTGCTAATTAGAGCAAAACCACCACCACCACCACCACCATCGCTGTCATCCTCAAAGTGAAAAATTTGTGACCACTTTTTTTCAGTCCACTCATGACTTGCGGGGAATAATGGAAATGGAAACAAAACAAAAGGAAAAGAGACAGCGGGGAGTTCTCTCTTTTCACTTACTTGAGCCAGAGAAAGTGCGACACCCAGTCAAAGACTTCGCGCGGCACATCTGACGGCCTGAGGCGGTAGTTGGACAGTCGCACCCCGTCGAAGGGTGAATTCTTCAGACTGTTGTCCTTCTTCTTGCGAAGCACCACCGTACAGGTGTTGAGCGCATTGGCCGTCGTCGCATCGGCAAAGTGTGAGTCAATGAAGGCACTGAGACCGGACACTGTCGCAGGGGAAGGTGCAGGTCGTCGCTTGGTGGTGGACTTTCGCTCCTGCGAGTAAAACTCCAGAAAGTTGACTATGTTGGAGGTGAGCAGAGTGTGCGGCGGCGATCTGAAGTTGCTGCCCGACATGGTGCGTGGTGTGTTCACGGTCGGCGGCGATGTGACGCTGATCAATTGCCAATTGCACTACACAGGCACTCACTGACAATAACAACTCCACTGGTGGCTGCTGCTGCTGATTCAAGGATTCAGCTGTATCTGTCTCTGTCAGGATGCACGATGCGCCGACGACAGGCGCAGCAGAACAACAATTGGGCGCGATTGCACAAAGGAGAAGGTGTGTGTGTTTCTGTCTCTGGCTGTCTCTCTGTGCGTGTGTTGGTTGGCGTTGGCAACGTAAACAACCAAAGTACTGAACAGAGAACGGAGGATACAGTATCCCAAGCACTGTCCACAGTGAGCACCCTGGTCACTGGCACTGAAGGGGGACAGAGAATCTTCTGAGCGGAGATTCTGCAACAAATGAAAAGGCACTTGCACACGCGGCAGAATCGGGCGTATCTGTTGTTCACTGTCGAGCGACCGCTGGCCAATTGCGTAACTGGTCGCTGGCAGGTGAATGAGAAGCGCTACTTCCACACACCTTCTACTGTTGTGCATTGGCGAAGTGAGTCGAAATACCATGCTGGTAGTCGAGAATTCTAAGTTAAACCACTTTTCAGGTATATTTACCCATTTCCTAGGCCCGCAAACAGAATATTCTGCGACCAGAATAATTAATTTGCCTAGGTGCAGAATCAGAAAAGTCAATTTCGGCCTAGGTGCCAGGTAATGAATTTAGCCGTCGCGTCTTCTATGAATGAACCTCGAATTTAAGTACAGCCTCGATCGAGGCGCAGCTAGCGGCGGCTACCTGCATTACCGCTTTCCACGCGCTCGCTCTTTCCTTTCTACTTCTTCCGCCTAGCGCGTTGCTTGAGGTGAGTGTCATTTTTTATTTTCTGTTTTCCCAACTTCGGTCCTTTCTGTACTAATCCAACCTTCATCCGCCCCACCCACCAGGACACCGCCACCAAACTCTGGTGAACTGCAAACATGCAAATCTTTGTGAAGACCCTCACGGGCAAGACCATCACCCTCGAGGTCGAGCCCTCTGATACGATCGAGAATGTGAAGGCAAAGATCCAGGACAAGGAGGGCATCCCTCCCGACCAGCAGCGTCTCATCTTCGCCGGTAAACAGCTCGAGGACGGCCGCACCCTTTCGGACTACAATATCCAGAAGGAGTCGACCCTCCACTTGGTCCTCCGACTCCGTGGTGGTGCCAAGAAGCGCAAGAAGAAGAACTACACCACCCCCAAGAAGAACAAGCACAAGAAGAAGAAGGTTAAGCTGTCGGTGCTTAAGTTCTACAAGGTGGACGACAACGGCAAAATCACCCGACTCCGACGCGAGTGTGAGAACAAGGAGTGCGGCGCCGGCGTCTTCATGGCAAATCACTTTGACCGTCACTACTGTGGCCGGTGCAACCTGACCCTCGTCTACAACAAGCCCGAGGAGAAGTGATGTGACCACTTTTTCATCAATAAATTGTATTCTCACTGAATCAAACACCTTTCGCGTACATTGTTTTGGGTGCATGAACGTTTATTTACATATGATACCATCACAAAGAGCTCACTGCTCTCTCACAAAGGGATCCTCAATGCGTCGAAAGACGGCGTTCCACATATCACCGCCGTTTCGGGTCACCTTCTTCCCTTCCTCGGTGAGGGGAAACTTGGCCACGACTGGGTCGAGTTTCACTTCGGATTCGGGCAACTGCTCAAAGAGCGGATGCTCCTGCAGGTGCTTACACATCCACTCGTACAGCTCCTTCACATCGGAGGCCACGTAAACGTGACCACCCACTCGGAGGAAGTAGGCATACTCTGACAGTAGCGTGCTTGAGATGATTCGCCACTTGTGCTTTTGCTTCTTGAAGTGTGGATCAGGAAAGAGGAAGAATATCTTGCTCAGTTGGCCTTTTCGGAAAAAGTTGGGCAGGTACTTCATGGCGTTGCTGCGAATGCAGTTGATATTTCGATACTGTCCTTCGTGCTGGACGCGCAGAGCCTTTACTCGGTCCATCACGTAGTCGGACACCTTTACGCGAATCTCCATTCCTATGCATTGAGAAATAATTAGAATCTTGTTACTTTTTCCTCAAAGTGCGTCTTACCGAGCATCAGTGTCTGCGGAAAGAGTGGCGAGAGCTCCACCAGCAGTCCACCGTATCCGCAGCCAATATCGAGAAACTCGACGCCATTGCTGGTCTCTGCTTTGTAGTCGGGGTAGAAGATGCTCCAGTCGATCAAGTCCGGCGTTATCGGGTAGTCCATGCAGTGGTCGGCTATTGGGTTGGAGTGCGCCCGCTGTCGGTAGTTTCGCTTCTGCGGCAGGGCCACAAAGGCCGCAGAATCGTCGGAGGATTCACTCACCGACTTTGATAGTTTGGCCACTTCAACTTCAGCAGACATTTCAAGGTGATAAGAAGGAATAATTTGTGTTCCCAAACAAGAATATGGAATGGCAGTTTTGCTTTATGATGAGACAAACGCAAAACAAAAGTCCACATGTGAGGCTGAAAAGTGCCGCTGCCCTGCCGTATACTACAGTACAAACAATGCTCGTTTTCAGTACCGCCGATTTATTGTTTTATCAAAATGAAAATGAGAAATGCTTGTACATGATTAATTGTTAAAATGACTAATTAGCAGTTATCTAAAAAAATCTAAAATCGTAATGTGTAGAATGGTAGAATGACCGGTAAATGTGAAAAAAATGAAAAAGATACGATGTTCTCAGCAAATCATAGTCGATCCTTCTGAGAGAATGCCCAAAACGAGCTTGTTTAGCAGTTGCTCCGTTTCAGTTGGATCAAGTCGCAGTGCCAGCGTCACCGAACGCTTTTTTGAAGCAGAAGGTGAAGAAAACACATTTCGAGGACTCATCTTTCCGGGACTACGACCGCCACCGAGAAGAGGAGATTCATTTTTGATTGAAACGTAGCCAGAGTCAGAGAGTAGTTGGCACATTGCGAGAATGTCCTGCTCCGACTTGCCTTCAGTGGACAGACATCGTTTAATGCAGATTTTGCCCAAGTACTGTCGAAGTTCAGAGAGCTTCACTTCGCGCATTGACTTGTACTTGCCGAGAAGCAGCAGTGTGCAAAGAATGAGCTGTTGGTCAATTGGCAGGTGAACCACACGGTCCTTGTCCAGTTTGTCGTTGATGCCGCCGTAAACTTTGTTGATGGAAGACATCATCACGGAGACGTTGACGTGCTTGAAGGCGTCATCCTGTGTTTTGGTGGCACAGTTCATTGCTGACTTTGGTTTGAGCACTGCATCAAAGTCCAGCGCCTTGACGGTATTTCGCCGAGATCGTGTTTCAATCATATCCACCGCCTGTCGACAGACGTCTAGGGCCTTTCGAATATCACCACTGAGCGAGGAAATTTTCATGGCGCAAAAGTTGATTGCCGCCTGATCAATGAGAGTGTTCTCGTCATTACCGCTCTTCAGGCGACTGTCTATAATCTGGGCAATCTGCTCCTTGTTGTACGGCATAAATCGCATCTCGTAAAAGGCAGATTTGTCCAGTTCTTTAATCCACACATTTGCAGTGGTAAAGTTGAGTGCATTGGAAATGCCAATAAGAATCAGCTTATTTTTTGTCAGTTTTGGTAGTTGAAAAATGTTCCGCAGAACCTCGTTTTGCTTTGACTTGAGTTGGTCGATCTCATCGAGAATCATAACGGTCATATTGTTGTGCTGCAAAATAGCATCTTTGATACGGGTCAAGTCACTCGATGAATCATCCTCATCTGATGAACTGTTTTTTCGGGTATTTCGCTTTTGCTTCTTTGGACTGGAGGGATACTGTTCGGCGACTTGTCGGTAAAAGTTGCTCACCGTTTCAATCGACATGCAGTTCACATTGATCAGTTTGAAATCACATGTCAGCTCAAGACTTTGAATCACAGTGTTGACGGTGAGCGTTTTGCCCGTGCCTGCCGCCCCGTAAACGTACAATACGAGCGACTTGCCCTCTTCAAGGGCTCCCTGAACCAGAGTGGTGATTCGCTTCTTCTCAACATCACGGCCAACCAGAGTTTCACCCGCCGACACCGAGAGTAGTTTCTTTGCCTTTGCGTACGGCGAAGGCACCGCCTTTGAGCGCGGCGTCCTTTTTGTCAGCGACTGCGAAGCAACCAGCTTGCTCGGCGTTCCGGCCTCTTTAGTAGGTGTTCGAAACTTCCGTGGTGACGTCATTTTAAGCAGGTGGGCGAGGTAACTTGAGATAAAAGTTGAAAGAAGTCGGTGGCAAGAGATGAAAATTAAAGGTCCGCAAAGCAACAACACAAAAACAGACTGCTGCAGAAAAGTTTTCCTTTTGCCGCCAATTTAGCCTTTTGGCGGCTTTTAACAATCGATAGTCTCGCACCATCGAGCAGCCACTAGATCCACCTGTTGGTGCATCAATGAAATACTAGAACCCGCTTATCGTTTGATTGTGTGAATAATAAAGGGAGACTGCGTCGCACTTTTTTTTATTGCTTTTTGAAACTTTCATTTTGGAGTGGTTATGATGTTCATAAAACATGTACTCAATAAGAATTGTTAAGAATATCATGTAGA
>JAALOO010001426.1_pt1 | contig 16169 bp, 12 predicted proteins | sample 7257641 | NCBI WGS metagenome assembly JAALOO01 (sample SAMN14085613, study PRJNA598686) | mite metagenome | biome: ENVO:01001000; feature: ENVO:01001002; material: ENVO:01001226; isolation source: single female mite from University of Michigan culture on fish food culture... ...
TTTGTTCAAAGAAGGTGCTAGTTCTTTTTTTGCTTTGACAACGCTAAAATTAGAAATCCGACCAGCGTGGCAATACTCTCGGTATCATGTTGTGCAGTCAAGCAAATAGCGCAGGGTCAATATTGCCTGGGAGGGGGTACACTGTTACTCTTTGTTTCTTTTAAAAGTGGCACCAATCAAATCAATAATAAATGCTAATAAAGTTTTTCACCTTCTTCCGTTTGGCGCCCAGACAATCAAGCTAATGTTCACCATCATCATTCTTTTTGACATCTGTTGGTTTCCCATAAAACTGTACCAGTTCTTGATCGATTACGACCTAATTACCTTTTGCAGTGAAATGCAATTTAATGCTCTCATCTACACCTACATTACCTTCCACTGGCTAGCAATGGCCAACAGTTTTATCAACCCGATTGTCTATTCTTTCTATTCACGCAGCTTTCGCGTAAGTACACTGATTTCAACTATTTTGCGTCATCTCATTTTGCTCGTTGCCAAAGTAATAACGAATGGTTTTGTATTTTATTTAAAAGAATGATTTCAAGAAATTACTTTCTATTTTTGAAAAAAGCCGAAGATTCACAGTAACACTATCTTCCAATGAAAGGGGAGCCATCATGCTATAAGTGCAAACACCGGTGCCAAAAAGTGTCATATGTCAAAGTCGTCACACACACTCATTCTTACGGAAATTAATCAACAGTTCATTTGATTTTTATTTTTGTAATAACTTTTAAATTAAAGCAAACAAGTTTAAATTCAATTTAAAAGATTTTTGTATATATTCTAAAAGTTTTATTAAAAATTAAAATTAATCATGAACCCAAATCAGGAAACATATAAATTAAAAGCGTTTTAATTATTTTTAACAACTTTTATTTAAAAGTTTTAAATTGAAAAATAAATTAAAAGTATGTATAACATTAAATGAAATACAAATACAAATAAATAATAAACTTAAGCAACAGTTAAGTAGAGTTTTCAAAGTTGAGATTTTTAGTTCTATGAAAAAAAGTAAAATGAACGGGAAGAGGAAGAAAAGATAAGAAGAAAAAAGAAGTTAAAAACGCTGAGTTGAGTTTGAAGATAAAAAATATAATTTATTATTATTACTTTCAACGAAAGATGAAGATCAGTAGGAATGATAACAGGAATTTTTGGTGGTAATACTGCGACAGTGGAGGGAGTCTGGACGATGACATCCATCAGAGAGCGTTTTCTCAACAACAACGGCTTCATTTCCTCGCGAATTGAACGGCCCTTTGTAGTTCGCTGCAGTTCGTTGCGCTTGTAGGAAATGGACTTGGCTAAAATCATAAAAAAGAAAAGTGGTTGTTTAAAAATGCTAAGTTCTACAAACTTTTTTGTCGTTCACACTGGCAGATGGGAGAAAGCTAGCTGAATAGGCAGTTACTTACCGTCAATCGTTGTCAGCAAGAGCTGGTGAAAGAGTAACACGAGAAACAGATTCGGCATTGAAAGCATCATTTTTTCGTAGATTTCTAGGCCAAATTTCATAGCGGCAGTTTGTGGATTGGCGAAAGAAAACTTGTGCTGGTGTTTAGCGTTTTGACTGGCACTTCTACTTTTTCTTCTTCAGACGTCGAAAAACTTCGAACACTGGCACTGGAAGGACTGTTGGCCGGGCTGACACTTTATATACAGATTGCAGCACCGACGCAATGCACGCCGACCAGGGCACGCTAATCAAGGACAGCATCAAAATCAGCCTCCGTGCTTAGCTCTGATATACTGTCTTCGGATATGTTTTGCCCTGATCGATTATCTCGCAGAGACTGCAGTGCAGTGCCGATGCTGTCGGTGCTGTCGGTGCTGTCGGCTCTGCTGGTGATGGTGGCGGTGGCGGTGATGCTCAGATGATGATCACTACATGTTGGTGATCACTGAAGGTACTGCCCCTAGTGGCGGCAAACTGTTAACCCAAAAGCAGCCCTGGTGAGGATGACGGTGATGATTGCCAAACCTATCGTTTCGTTCACTCCAGTTCAACTGGTAGTGGATGCTTCGAAATGCTGCTGTGGTTGATTATTTATTTACTATAATTACTAGTAAACTAGTACTAAACTACACAGTAGAAGTGTAACAGTACTTGTTGGAAGTTACTTTGTTTTAATCTAAATGATGCCAAAATTTTGGGAAATTTGTTTCCGTTGCTGTTGTCTGATAAAGTTGTACTTGATAGATAAAATTTTCTGTTTGAATTTTTGAATTATGTTTTTTATTAATCATTCCACCTGAATATTGATAACAATTATGTAATTAAGATAAAATTTATTTGTGTTTACTTGTAAATAAAATAGTCTAGAATTAGTATAAAAGTTTTCTCTTTAAAAATTATTTTTCATTACTCTCAAAATACCCTAAAAATCGATTTTAGTTTTCTTAGCATCATCACTTTTTTACCATCCATCCTATACAGGTTGTTTCGTCCACAAATTGAACGCCTACGTGTCTACAGTAGGGAGTAGTGTCCTGCAAAATCTCCTCATTTTGGGCGCGATTGTCAACTTTGTATCATCTTGCTCCGATTGTCGTCACCGGCGCAGCAACCACCACAGTCCCAAGTACTGTGCCTGTTGACTTTGCTCTGAACAAGGTCTGCACACACACACACAGGTCTAATCGGCAGGCACACAGGCGCACACACCGACCACCAGTTCACCTCACTTCACTTTAGCGGATCGATTGCTCCTTTCTCTGGCCATCGCACACGACGCCGGCGCCATTATATAACTCAGCATTGACTGTGTCAATGGAAGTCAATGTGACCGTGTGATGTGCGTCAGCACGATAGCCATCTTCGGTGTCTTCGGTGGAGCTCGCTCTCTCTCTCTCTCTCTCTCTCTCTCTCTCTCTCTCTCTAGTTCTTTTTCTGACTCTCGCTCTCTCTCTTTCTCACCCACTCGCACTCACCCTCCCGTTCAGTCACTTGCCAACCGGACTGAAGGAGTATCAATTGCGACAGCACAACGAGAGACATCATCAGCGACAGCAACAGTGCGAGACCGCACTGAAAACGCTGTCATGTATTTTTAGCTGATTTGTAAGCACTCAATTGCCTCAGCAAGTGAATGAGTGAGTGAGTGAGTGAGTGAGGGTGTATTGATGATGAATTTACCACATAATGGCACTTATGATGTGCACTCTTGTGCGCTATCACCTACCAACTAGTTGCAAAGTCTATCCCCAAAAACTGATAGCGCCAAACTGCTGTTTCTGTGTTGCTGGTGCGGGTGCTCAATGGAGCTTTTGAAAGTGATCACTGGCTGTGATGGGGAGTGTGCGTGCAGTTTGCCATCTAGACCAGGCACAGTGTTGCTGTCTCAGTACTTCTGTACAGTGTAGCAGTAGTACAACAAACACTGCAACCAGGCTGCAGTTTCGTTTTCCTTAGCTGCTATTCATTGAAGGAAACAATTAACAGCGCCTCAGAGTTCCCGGGATGCCAGAGCAGAGTAGAGTACCCATACACTAATGTTGGGGTGCACTACAAGTTGAAATACATGTTCGCTTCTTATTTACTAATACTTGCGCCAGCAGAAGTCAACAGCAGAGCAATATGATTGTGTCTAACAATTAAGTGTATTTTTTTTACTGCAGCTTCTGCTGCTTTTGGGGAGGATGAAAGTCGTGTGGTTGTTTGCACAGAAAGAGACACAGTGAAAATTCACGAGTCAAGTACTGGGGGTACCAGTTATCAGTGGTGGCTGTGTCATTTCCGAGTTGAGTGCTTGCATCAACGATGCCTTCTTCTTCACAGCACACTCAATCACGTTTCAGTCGGAGGGCAATGCATCGCTAGTGGAAAAGTTTAGCCAGACGGGCACAGTTACCACTGACAGAGTGACACTTGCTGATGGTCAGCCAGAGAGGAAAGAGTGAAGGGAGTGAAGAGGAGAGGGAGTTTGAAAGGGAAATGGCAACAGTACAGTTCCTACAAAAACACCCAGTCACAAAAAACACCGTCCGGAGGAGTCGGCTAGTTTTAAGAAGTACTCAAACTGGAAAGTGAGGAGGAGATGCTCTACTTAGAGTTTGACGACTCTGAGAGTTACTGGTAAAGTACTAGTGATGCATGTACTTGGGCATTGGGATATTTTTTTTATGCTAGTAGTAAGCGGTTAAAAAGTTTCTAATTCAGTAGTCTCTTGAGAAATATCTGATATTTGTCATTGTTGGCCAATTACTAAAATGTCAATGTCACAAAAAATGCCGCTTTTTTGTTAAGTAACTTTTTGCCCGCTCCATTTTTTGCTTGTTTTGCAACAATGTTACTTCAAAATTGGTGTTTTATTTCAAAATGTTATTTCTTTTAATGTTACTTTTAAAACACTTGTATTGTGTTGTGTTCACCAGAAAAGTTACTAGAAAGCAAGAGAAAGACTACATTTACACTCTTCCTTTTGGGTTGAAGCAACTTTGAGGGCTCGTTGTGTAGGCACGAGGTGATGATGAAGAAACAAAAATAAAAAGAAACAGCGTGAATGTGCAAACATGTCAATCAGTTGGCACTTGGTGTGTACTCACAGTCATCCACTTTGTTTACACTCATGTGATCATATCTTATGGCTGGGGCAGGACTAGGGAAACGTCTTCCGTGGTGATTTCATTTTTTTGTTGTTCATCGATGAGGTAGAAAGAGGATGATGAAGATGATGATGGTGGTGGTGATGGCATTGATTACTCACTACTGCGACTTGTCAACTCAAGATGAATGGAAAATTCAGCCACTTTTTTGTTGCAAAATAATACTTCGATTGATGCGCATACTAAAAAAATTATTTATTGTTCTACAATGTGTTACTGTCAAAAAAAATGTTTATCAAGCAATGGGTGAGTTAGCTACAAAATTTATACTGACTTTTTGCAATAACTACAAATTAAAAGCTACTAATGACACGATGATTCTCTACGTCTCTAACTTTAAGTTGCTTTTTACAGTTCATCACGCTTTGCTTCACTTGTCTGACTTGCCTTGGCAGACTGTGAAGTCTTCTTTGCCTGTGGTGGTGGCTTGCTTTCTGCTGTCTTTGTTTTCACTGGAGTGCTTTCAACTGTTTTGACCGGCTTTGGTGTTTCACCGAGTTTGACCGTTTCCTTTTGCTTTGTCTCCAGCTTGCTAGCCGTTCGGAAAGCACTCACTGGCAGGCTCAAACGACCCAAGTACGGATTGGTGGCCGAGCCTAGCAAGAATCGTCGCTGTCCGTCATTTTGGTCCTCCATCTCAAAAACCTCAGAAAGGGCGCAGGTTTTGCCGTCTGGTGAGTGGAGTGAGTTGAGAATTTTTCCCTTGGCGTCAATCTCCAGCGCCATTCCGTACTCGCAGTGGCCCATGTTCGGAATGAGGCCCGACTTAAAGCCAACGCCAATTTTAAGCAGACAGTCACTGTCGACCAGTTTGGCGTACCATTCCACCACTGAGCCCACAATGAACTGCAGACGGACAATGAACCGAGTCAGGTAAACGTTTTTAGCGACCACGTCAAAGGCAAAGTGTGGCCGGTGTTTGTTGCGAGCGGTGTATATGCCCACCCAGAAGGTTTCACGAGTACGATCCGCTGATCGCTTGATGTTATCTGGCTCTCCGGGCAGGTTGTCCAGTATGGTCACCAGTTTGCCCTTCTCCGGACCGGAGATGCCGTACCGGTACACCAGGCGGTCGTTGATGGAGCAGAGGAGAAGGGCGCTTTTGTCGTCTGTTAGTTCAAGTCCGTTCGGAAAAGCGAGGTTCTCGTATTCAACGGTCATTTTCTTTGTCTGCGTGTCGTAGCTCAGCAGTCGACCCGTTCGGTCGTGCTCTGCGGCGCAGAACATTGCCTGGTTGAGGTCCCAGCGAGTGCTGACGTCGCTCAGGTAGAAAATCATGCCTGCTCCGCCGGGCTTCTCAATGATCACCATGTCATCGAGAAACTTGGCCCCGATTTCCTTCGTGTCGACAACCAGCTTGATGGCGCCGGTCTGCACGTTGACGGCAAAGACGCCATGGTGCGGATCAACCGCGTACAGTGTTCCCTTTGAGTCAAAGCGAAGGCCTAGAGCTCGGCCACACTGAAATTTGTACGGCTTGCTGCACACCTCAGGGCCGACCTTCTTTGGGTCAAGCCAGGCAACGGTCTCTATCCGATCAGGGAGCACCTCAACAATTCGGCCATCGCGCAGGCCAGTGTAGTACTTTCCTGTACAATAGAAAAACATGTGTGAATTGGTGCTGGAATTATATATTTGCCAAATTGAGAAAGCACTTACCGTTGAAACTGGCAAATGCTTCTGGTCCGTGTATTTCATTGACAAATAGATGCTCTGCTTGATTTAGCAGATGATTAACCAGCAATGGTCCGCTGAAGGATTCGGGCAGTGTGTCAACTCTGAAAAGAAAGAGACAATGCTTGCGGTTAATTTATTACACGGTTTAGTGAGGTTTGCACAACTTGATCAGAAAAGAAAGCAAGTTAATGGAAAGAACAGATTGGCTCAACTTTGTTTAGCGCAAAGTTTTAGTGTGAATGCTCACTTCCTTGGAATGGCGGTCAAAATTACTAACGCTACTAATAAATTAACACATATCCGCTTTGGTGACGCCAAGAAAATGCAAAGAAACACTGTGCACTGTCATTGTCAGTAGCAAAAAAGTTAATAGAGAAAAAATACGTTTTTAAAATAGTTTATTTGAATGTTCAGCATTGCCTGTGTGGCTTGGTAAAGAAAAACTTACCCTTTATTTTCAATGCTCACATCAAAACCAATAAGATTCTGTGTGTCCGGCAGTATTGCCACTGCTACGAGGAAAAGAATCACCACGACAGTGAAAATGCTACACAACCCGGGACCGTTCTTTTTTCTGTGATTTGACGATTTGCTCATTCTTGCAGAATATCACAACTACAGGTTAATATTTTAAAACTGCTGTGGTTGCTATTGACCGGTTGCTAATCACTGAGTGAAGAAGAAGAAAGCGTTTTCAGGGTTCGGTTGTATCTAAGCAGTGCAGCAGTGACTGGGTAGCAAACGATGACGACGACGACGTGCTGAAAGCGTGCTTTACAAAGCAAACTTCAAACAGAGAGAACGACAGTTTTTCTGTCTGTCTGTGTTCCCAGTCTCTCTCTCTTTCTTTCTCTTCTCTTTCCTTTGCCAATTTCAAGCCTCCACTCTGAGCAGTAGACTCTGACAGTGGTGACATTGACAGTGATTAGATCCTGTAAAGCCTGTAGAGGGAAAAGTCTCAGGAGTGGAGAGAGGGAAAGTTAGCGGCGTTTAGCTCATGTACAGCAAGCTTCTGTATGCTATTTCATGTTCTATAGATGACCGATGATGGCAGTGCTGAAGATGACGGCACTTCAATGAATAGCAGAGAACGCACACAAATGCCTATGTGATTTTTCACTTTTCTAGGCACTTCTTTACAGGCGACAGTTTCTATTTATTTTATTATCAAAACTAGCATCAGTACAGTGGACCAAATGTAACAAGTGACGTAAAGAAGTAGTCTAGTGATTGTATCGTTACAAATAATAATAACAAATGCTCACATGATGCTAAATATGACTTGATGGAGATGCTTTTTCTGGCCAATGATCTATTTGGTGAGTGATGCCTATTTAAAAACACTACCAATTATAAAAATACTAATTTGATTAAATTCAGTTCAGTATTCGTATGTATCACAATTGAATGAGTGCACTTCAGTTAATGTTCAGACTGCTTCGTTTGCTGGCCATGGTTTGAGCGATGCTGGCGTTTCGACTTCGAATGGCCGGTGGCTCATTGGAAGGCCACAGGCTGTAGGGTGAGCTGACGTTGAATGGCACTGGGTTCCTATTGCGCTGCCGAATGGTCGCATAGCTTAGAGCGGAGTTGGACTTGACTTCCATCACCGGTTCAGACGGAGGGCTTAGGGTGAAGACACCCAGATTGGTGATGCCTGACTGCTCCACGGAGATAGAGGGCTCCGTTAGTCGACGGCGAAGTGGAGGCTGAAAGCGACTGCCGAATGCATGGCGAGTTATCGTTTGGTAGTTGGCGTCCGATTCTACGTTTTTGAGCTGAAGTGAAACAAAGCAAGGTAAAGTTACAACTAAAGTAGTGAGCATGGACAACAACTTACTATATCTTGAAGTGTTTGCAACTGCGTAGCCTTAGAAAGTGGATTATCAGCCATCAAGTCGGTTTTGTTGATGCCCGATAAATCGGCCCACTCGGAGAGAATGTCCTGCCCAATGTTGGTACTTTCCGGGTGCTTTCGCATGTGATCTCGGTAGACCTGAATGCAATGACATAAAAAATGTGTAAGAAATGTAAAAAATTTAAATTGTAAGAACTTTACTTTGATGTCCTCGCTAAAAAACTTTTTGTCACCAGGTAGCATGCTTCGAAGAGGAGCTATCTCTTTGATCTATAAAGCAAAAAACTGTAAATAAGCACAGATCTGTGTTTTTGCAAAACAACCTTTAGCAAAATGAAAGATGCAGCAAGGAGGCAGAAAACATTGATGAAGGTGTACGCCATACTGACGGCAGCCAGCAGCACCAGCTCCACTCGCATGTCGTAGCTGTACTGAACGGTGTACTTCTCATCAGGCACCCACTCCTTCTTCATCATCATCACCGTTCCGCTAAAGTTGAACTGCTGGTAGTCCTCCAGGTGGCCGGCAATCTGCAGATGGGTGGCCAGCGCCAGACAGAGGCCACCGTTGACAAAGGGCGGCATGAAGGTGGTGGCCACGGCTACGCCGGTCAGCGCCACGATGTTGTTCTTCAGGAGGATGACTGCAAGCACTGCCCCGCCGGCGGTGGCAATGAACGACCCGTAGATGAGCGTTTTCAGCTGTCCGCGACTTTGCATCTCTGAAGTGGGCCACACACCGTTCGGTGGTGGGTGCCACTGGACTCGCCAAAACTGAAAGATCAGCCCGTAGACGTAGCCAAAGAGAAAGCAAAAACTCAGCCCAACGAGAAGACTTTTGCAGCCCGTCCAGATGAGACTTCGATTGAGCAGAGCGCAGCCGAATGAGACCGCCATGACTGCGCCCATGATCGGCTCGATGCACATCGAGGCGGCCACGTCAATGGGCGAGCAGTTCATGATGCCCATGGCGGCAATGATGCAGGAGAAGAGAAGGTACATGTAGTAGTCGAAGGTGATCTCGGCGCTGTTCCGGACGCCGTCCACCACCTGCGCCACGGTCAGCCTCGAGGTGACTGACTTCAGAAAGCTGTCTTTCACTTTGTTGAAGTAGTTCTCGCTGCAATTGGTTTTAGCTACGTTTTTAATCAGATCGGTCTCAAACTCAACACTACGGCTTACTTGTAGTTCAGTAGATCGTCTGGATCGTGCTTTTCATTGTAGTAAAACAGACCAAATGGAATGTAGCCAATGGTGGAGTTACGCTTTGAGCCGATGCCTTTGTTTTTCAGGTAGTGAAGCGTTGGATCGTTGTTGTCGAGATCAGAGGTAAAGTAGACCTGGTAGTAGTGGCCATTTTTTGACGTCATCCAAACTGAGTCATTGATGTTCAGGTACTCAAGAGCTTCTTTTAATGTATTTTCCATGTAAGGCTTCTGCTTTCCCTTCTCGATGTAGTAATCATCGTGGAACTTGTCTGTAGTGATTATTTAACAAAAAAGCAAACTTTTAAAATGTGTTTATAATTTTCAAAAACGTGTTCTGTTTACCAGCATCTGCCTCTAGAGATAACTTGCTGTTGAAAGAAATTAAAGTCTGCTCGAATGATTTCTGCGGAATGGTGGCCACAATCCAGACGGCATCAATTGGCATTTTGTGTATTTTAAAAGTTCGTCAATCAGTTGTAAATATAAATGTAGTGGATTAGGTTGGGGGATTAGGCATCACTAATTGCCACATTGTGCCTGAGTAAATAGATTTAAAAACTCAAAACTTACCCCAAACTTGTAAGTTGGCTTAGCGCACCTTCCACTTTGTCGCCTATCAGCAGCACTTAATTGCTTTTAGCTATTTAATCATCTCATTCTCCGTCGATTAGATTTGACGCCAATCGAAGTAGCCAGCAATGTGCTAGTACCAGTGTAAAGTAGCGTACCAGAAATGACATTCATTGAGAGCTTTTGACGCATCGTCACTTTGATGTACAGTCTACTAAAAAAGGGGGTAAAATGACAGTTGATTTACTCTTTAATTGTAAACTTATTCACCTCGTGATTGCTCTCATTGGAATGTTTGGTCGTGTTTATTTAGGTGTAATAGTGTGTGTATTGAGCTCACCAGTGATGTCATTCAAGACTAGTAGCAATTGGAGTAGCAGCTCAAGTGCAACGCACGGGAAGCGGGTTACTAATTTGCCATCTGCCGCGCAACTGTGCAATGACGGTCAATGACAATAGAGTTGGATTATGCGGCCTCACCTGGACCTACTTAAAGATAGGAAATAGCAAATGTGTTAACAATGGCTGATAGCGACCAGATTACTAATTGAGTGTTCACAAATAGACATTTAATAAGAGTATTAGAAATATGCAATAAAGTACAAGGTCTGCTGGAAAATTAATTGTTTAGCAGAAAAAATATGCACTGACATAAGCTTTTCATTGTTGTGAGTTAGATAAAAGAAAATTTTTATAAGAAAAACATTTTGTGATTTTGCTCATTGTTGTAATTAAATTGTAAGCACTGGTAATAGTGTTGGTACGTTTTAGAATTAAAATGATTCAGATTCGAACAAACCTGAAAAGCATATAACGTGTAAGCATCCCCTTTGTCCAGCTCACTGGTTAGATTGTACTGAGTGTAATTTGTTTTGAACTTGTCAATTGACTTTTGTCTCCTACTTTTGCACTTATTCGCTCTGGTGATGAGCGTTTCATCGTTGGCATCGTTATCGTCTTTGAGCGAGTGGGACGAGGAGAACTTCTCCGACAAAGGCAGTTGGCATTCCTGTGAAGACAAGGAAAGCGAAAGCCTCTCCAAACTGCAAGAAAAACTTTTTGAGCAAGTGAAACGATCGACTAAAATGGCGAACTCTCTTGAGAAGCAGATTGCCGCCTTTGACGAGTACAATGGTGGCTTTGAGCACTGGTACAATGAAAAGTTCAAGCTTGTTTTGAAAGCCATGAAACACCAAGCTCGTCAAGAGAAGAACCTCGATACGGCCTACGAGCTGAAGAAGATGGCCGAAGCGTACCTGGAGTGGAAAGATTCTGCAAAGGCTTTTGATTACATGAATCGAGTAAGTATTCTTGTCTTGTCAGTGTGGTTGTCATTTCACATCACAAACCTCATTTTCTTTTTTCAGGCCATAAAAGCCGTTCCCTGTGATGAGAAAAGTTTTCTCGGAAACAGCTTCGCCTTGCGTGCCGAGCTGCACATGCAGCTGAACTCTGACGTCAGCTCAGCTCTGGCCGATCTGGAGAAGGCGCTCCTTTGTCGTCCCAACTCCTACACCTGCATTCGCCGAAAGGTGGACATTCTCTGTGAAGCTAAGCGAAATGTGGAGGCCTTCAGTTTTCTCGATGAGCTCCTCAACAAAACTGACCGAGCGAAGATAACCGCCCAGCAGATGGATCGCCTGCACCAGCTGCACGCTGATCTGAGTCAGTATGAGCCAGAGAACGAGGCGGCTACTGAAAGTAAAGCAAAGAGCCGATTTAGCAGCGTCACCACTGTTGTGAGCATCGACAAGCGCCTGAAGATGGTGCAGAATGGCAGCCATAAGCGATACGGCTTCTTCGCCGTGGAGGACATTGCCGCTCGCCGAACGGTGGTCACCGAACGACCGGCGCTCTTCGCTCTCAAGGACGACGGTCGGAAGCAGTTCTGCAGCAACTGCTGGCTCCCCTGCAAGAGCACCTTCTGGCCCTGTGGTGGCTGCACTGAGGTGCAGTACTGCTCGTCGCAGTGCGCCGCTGAAAACGAGGCAAAGGGCCACGCCGCCTCCTGTGGCTTTCTGCAGCATCTGCAGCTGGAGAGCAGCACCAATGTGAACTCCATCATGTTGCTTCAATACCTAGTTCAACACGGTCATCAGAAGATGGTCGCCGCCATGAGCCGCGGCAGCAGTGAGAGTGAGTCGAAGCAGCAGGAAGAGGCTGAAGAGAACTTCAAACTCGATGAGTGCTTCAACGAGCTGGCTTCAGGCTCGCTGAGCATGACCACCGAGCAGTTGTCCGCCGCCTTCTTCCGCCGACAGAATGCCCTCTTGCGCAACTTCAATGAGAGCGGCAATCAGTACTGCAAGCGAAACAGCCACCACATTGCCTACTCGGTGTACATTCTCAGTCTGTACTTGCACTACGCCAAGGTGGAGCCGGAGAGCCTGGGCAAGGCCACCATTCAGGGCCTCCTTCGCCAGCTCTCCATTCAGCTGTACTCTGTGGCGCTGGGCGAGTACTCCTGGACGAACCGATCCACCGGGGGCGAGAAGACCTCCAACGCCTCCTTTCTCTGCCTCTTCTCCTCCACCGTTGGCCACAGCTGCAAGGCCAACGCCGAGTGGCAGTTCACCGCCGATGGCAACTTCACCCTGCGCACCACCGCTCCCGTGGACGCCGGCGCCGAGTTGGCCATCAGCTACGGCGTCAACAGCACTGACACGCCCAGCCTGTACACTCGCCTGGCCACTCTCTCCCGTTTTGGCTGCCTCTGCGCCTGTGCCTCCTGTCTGGCTGACTCGAAGACGGTCTTTGCTCTGCAGTGTCGTCAGGGCATCTGCCGTGGCCCGGTGCCCTGGAGCGCCACCTCCTTTCCCAATGATCTGTGCATCATCTGTGAGCAGAAGTACCCTGATGGCATTGAGGTGGCAAAGACAGTTCAAAAAGGTACCACTTTTCAAAAACTATCTAATTATCTAAAATCATACATTTTTTAAATTTAGAAATGGAATCCACCAAGAAGGCCATCTGTCTGCTGTTTGTGGTGGACGACAGCGACAACAGCAGCACCTACGTGCAGCAGATTGAGGCAAAGCTGGCCAAGATTGCCGAGCACATTTACTCGCATAACGTCGCCTTTCAGTCGATGGTGCTCGATTTGTGCGAGTACTACATGAGCCGAGGCATGCACCGCCAGGCGGTCAACTGGTTCCAGTGGTTCGCCATTGAGCAGGACATCTTCCTCAGTGCTACTGAGGCCAGTGGCGGCAGCGGTTCAGCAGGTGACGGCAAGAAGAAAGATGACAACAAGGTGGAACGCCTGCTGACCCGTTTTCACTTTTTGGACAAGTGGTGCAACGCCTACTTGTGCGTTCTCGAGTCAGAAATGAGCAGCAGCAGTGCTCAGCCAAAGGAGCAGCAGTGCTCAGCTGATGGCCTTTCCAGCCACCTGAACGTCGCCAATAAGCTACTCACCCAGCTGAACGGCGTCATTGTCGACTGGGCTTCACTGTCGCCCACTGCCTCGCCATCCTGCGCCACCCTTCTCAGCTCCATTGGCAGTGACATGCAGCAGATGGGCGATCACCTGTCGGCGCTTTCCAGCAAGCACTCTCGTCGCTACACGACTCTTCTCAACCAGCTCATGGATTCGGCCATCAAGCAGACCTCACTGATGAAAGTCGTTCGCGCTGCGAGCAGTGCTGCATTTGATCTCAACACGGAGCAGCAGCAGCAGCAGCCTCCAGCACCAAATGCAAAGATGCCAGAAAGTATTAGCGGCAACAACAGCAGTAACAACTTTTCTGTTGAGGAACAGAAAAAGCAAATCTATGACTCCGATGACGAGCTGGAGATTCACGTCATCGGACCAAACAGCAGCAGCAGCGAGACTGTCAAAGCAGACAAGTAGAAGTGTCTCATGAGACAACTTTTATTGTTGTTTTTTGCAACTGCCATCTTTTTTGCACTACTCCGCTGTGGCAGTTTTACTGACACAATTAGCTTTTTATTCATTTTAGATTTGTTTCAGCTACTGCAGTTATCTTATCTGCTGCATGTGTTGTTTTTATGAAACTAAAAAGCACTTCAAGGTGAGCTTTGCCTTTTGCCATCGTCATTTTGCGTTAGCACCAACATTCTCCCTCATCAGCGACCGCAGCATCTCTGCCTTCTGGTATTTCCGTCTACTGATAGCCGCTGTGTGTTCACTCTAAAGCCATCTTTATCGTTGGTTAGCCTTTCTTATCAACAAACAGAAGTAACTATTTGGATAACTGTGTGTTTCCAAGTATTCACAAAATAGTAGTGTTGTGTCTCTGATTCAGTCAATTTTCAAAAAGGTCAACCAGCTCCGGATGCAACTGGTGATGCTACGATGCTACTTCTATTGGGAAAATGCAGACACTAGAAAGTCAACTTTTTAAATTACGACATTATTGTGTACGATGACGAGCGTAAACAAAAGCAGTGATAGCTTTGCTTTCACAAGCACAGACGGCACACGCCATAGCAGAATTTGTCCTATTTTCAACTGCTTGCAACTACGTCCATCTTGCACTCATCGTAATATCTCTTTGCGTCAAACACAATTGTTGATAAGCATTTCCACTTTGGCACTTTGTACTTTACTTGTCCATTGTCGTTTCAAAGCAGTACTACACTAAAGACATCCAATACTGAACCAGCAATGATGACGACGACAAAAATGACAACTGCTCGGTCGTTCACTTGTGTGCTTAGCGACCAGTGGACAAGACACTGCTTCAGCTGTCTAATTTAATGTCTGTCTGTTTTTTGTTCAAGTCGTCTCAGTTGTCGTTTCGGCTTTAACTTTACTTCCTAAGTCAATGTCACTATACTGCACTGTACAGAAGTGTGCGTCTTTTTGTCATTTTCTTTTTCATCTGGTAAAAGTGCATCTCACTTCATAGTGCTCAAGAAAAGTGAGGCAAAAGCCATTTTTAGAGTGGGAAGTAAAAGCGGTAGAGAGTAAGATCACTTGATCACTTGATCTGATCTGAAATAGCTAAACGTTCAAAATAATGGCAGTCGTCGTTTTGAGACATTGCGACACTAACAAGTGCATGAACGGAGACTCAAGTTCGAAGTCAAACGTTGTTGAATTTATCGACAACTAAACTCATTTACTATTAAATGAAATGACGACGTCAAAGACCACTACTCCTATTACTACTACTACTACGAGTCATAAGGCAACATCAACAGCAGTGGTTTGCGCAGTGGGCGGCATACGAGCTCCAGCATTGAAGAACGGTAACCGAGTGCGCGTCTTGATGTCCTCCTTCACTCGACGTCACCAGCAGCACAATTCCACTGTTTTAGTGAGCGTTCCAATCAAGCTATGCACTTTTGGTTTCAATTTAGCCTGCAATATTGGAAGTACGGGAGAGACTGTATAAATGCATTTGCACAACACCACGAGGAAGAACTCATTTTGGTGCTGATGCCAATGCCAATGCTGCTACTGCTACAGCTATTGTAGATGATGTAGTCTGGCAGCATTATTTTTGCAACTACGAGGATGTTGCCGAAGTTTGGTGTTTGACGTGTTTGCTCGTTCACACCGGTGGTTGTGGTGGCCACACCAGTTGCACTAAAAAAGTTTGTGTGCTTCCAACGCCTGTACGCTCAATGCCAACTGGTCAGTCTATCGAAGAGCAGCAGGAGGATAGTAGTGCCAGCACCAAGGGGAGCACAATCACCGACAAATTAACTCTTTCACCCACACACTGCCATCATCGGCGCCAGTGCATCGGCGTCTGTCTTATAAATATTCATCTACCGACTATCACTGCCAGTTTAATGACCACTGCACTGATCACCACCACCACCACCAGCACCATCATCATCATCAAAATTATTGCCAGTCTTTCAAACAGACTGAGGTGTTGCATCAGCCGCCACCTCTTCTACTGCTGCATCAGCTCTGATCCTGGTTAAGAAAGGTTTCGTTTCTGCTGGCTGATCAAAAAGAAAAAGGTGTTTTGGCTTATCAGTTTAAGAACAATGCTCGATGAAGTGAAGAAAATGGCAACTATCCTTAGTGTTTTTCGCCGGTCGTGGAGACTAATTTTCACAGTTCTGGTACCACTGGCACTTTCACCACTGCTCACAGACTACAACAACAAGGCCTACCTCTGCTGCTATGTACTACTTGTCATGGCACTCTTCTGGATGTTTGAACCAATTAACCTCTACATTACATGTAAGCTTTTGACTGAATTGAAAAAAAAGATTTTTTATTACTTATTTTTTACAGCACTCATTCCGGTCGCCTTATTT
>JAALOO010001428.1_pt1 | contig 16151 bp, 17 predicted proteins | sample 7257641 | NCBI WGS metagenome assembly JAALOO01 (sample SAMN14085613, study PRJNA598686) | mite metagenome | biome: ENVO:01001000; feature: ENVO:01001002; material: ENVO:01001226; isolation source: single female mite from University of Michigan culture on fish food culture... ...
CAGGGGAGGTGGCCCTGGTCGAGCCCCGGTTTACAGACCAGATTTGGTCCCCAGATCTGGTCTGTAAACCTGGGGATCAAATCCCCAAGTTTACAGACCATGGAGTCATTTTTTGTTTTTGAGAAAATGTGTCCAAAGTTTGCAACTTTCAATATTATTGTTGTTGTCTGCTCTATTACAGTAACGCCCTCTAACGGCATCTTTAGGCCTCTCCCTGCCTCCCAACAAAAATGACATGTTTTGGTCAACTTTGGACCCGATTTTCTCAAAAACAAAAAATGACTCCATTCTGAAAATTTTTATATGAAATGTACTCAAAATTACCTTTCCATTAATGTATCATTTGCTATTTTTTGAGAGGTGAAAAATAATGGAGTCAATGTCTATGGGCAGTTGTGATCACTCTTTATACAAAAGAGATAGCAAAAAATAAGAAATTTTTCAAACTTAAAATTAGAGCTTGAAATTTTGCATGTAGGTTCAGCTCGTCAAGCTGAGCAAAAAGTTAAAAACGCTAAGTGCGGCCATTTTTCTAAGTATTCCAAAATGGCGTCCAAAGTTGACTAAAAATGCATTGAAATGTGTTACGCTGTCAAGCGCAGCGCCGTTCATTGCCAGCAACAGAAATGTACAAGATGCCGGTAGAGGCGCTGCTCTCGCCAGCGTAACACATTTCAATGCATTTTTAGTCAACTTTGGACGCCATTTTGGAATACTTAGAAAAATGGCCGCACTTAACTTTTTGTTCAACTCGACGAGCTGAACCTACATGCAAAATTTCAAGTTCTAATTTTAAGTTTGAAAAATCTCTTATTTTTTGCTACCTTCTTTGGTTATTGCTCCTAAAATTATGATTTTGGTCTTAAAATAATCTTAAAAACTTTATTTTGAATCGTATGGAAAGGTTTCGGAAAATATTGTTTTGAGATTTTTTAATGATCGAGCAAAGTTGAAAAATTTGTTGACTTCAACTTTAACTCGTTGCAAAACAAAAAACTATACAGGATTTTTTTATTCTCTACACGATTCAAGATAAAGTTTTTAAAATAAAAAAAGACATGTAAAATTAAATAAGTTAAAACACTCTTTCCTTAACAGAATTCTATGATAAATACAAGAGTTAAAGAAAACTCCGCTCAACTTCAACTATACCAATACATAAACCATTATTTGCCTGAAACTTTAAAAACAAATTATGTTTCTATACATGATTTTGATTTAACTGTTTCTCACACTGACTGTTTTATTTTTTCCTTTTTAAATTTGATGATTCAATGTAAAAAAACTTTTTTTATGGAAACAATTCGCTATAAATTCTCAATTAGTCCACCTTCAATTTACTTCGAAGTAACCATTATTACAGCAGGCCAAATGTCAATAGGATTAGCTGTTAAACAAATGGATATTGAACAAATAATTGGCCAAAATTCATTTTCTATTGGAATAGATGGCTACGACAACTGTGTCTGGATGCATAAAAAAGCATACAAATTCAAAACTTCCCGATCTCGATGGAATGAAGGTGATGTTATTGGCATTTACGTTAATTTTGTAAATCGTTCAGTCATTTTTGGAATAAACAATAAAATCATTGAACTAGATGGTGATCCATTTGAAGAGGAGTTTATCTTTTCTATACTACCATGTCATGTTGCTGCCAGTTTTTCTGAGCACCAACAATGCTTCTTTAATTTTGATTGCGAAGTAATTCCTAAAGCATTTTTAAACAAGATAAATAAAACAAACTATCAAACCAACGTTCATAATTATAATAATACATTTTTAAACAAGATAAATAAAACAAACTATCAAACCAACGTTCATAATTATAATAATATTAATTCTGTTTTAACATATGGATCAACTGCTTCTATGGGAAATATAACAATAAGTGGTAACTGCATTATTTTATATTTTTTATGTAGTGCCAGCTGCATATTTAAAAATAATTTGTTTTTAATTTGTTTAAATAGAAATCTCACCGTCTAATAATATTCAAGATTTAAACTGTAAGTAACCAAATTCTTTTTAGTATTTTTTTTGTAATTTTTTTATTTTTTGTATTTAACAAAGATGAACAACAGTTAGATAATCCAAAAAAACGTGATGAACTTGAAGAAAGAACACTTTGGAAAACTTTAACTAAAGAAATTAATCTCTCTTATTACAAAGTGCTCAGTGAAAACTATAAAAAAGATAAGCAAATCACTTTCACTTCTTGTGAAAAATGGCGCAATCAAATGGATTTTTTTTTGAACGACATCACGGATCCAGTATATAATTGCGATGAGTATATGAAAAAAATTGGAAAAATTCAAAGAAAGTTGGAAAGTGATGCTCAGAAACCAAATGTTCCTAGTTTTCATAGTCAACCTTTTATGTTTGTTCCTGAACCAATTCAATTAGAACTAAGTAATTTTGTTTTATGGTTAAACAGTTTGAAAATGAAGCTCTGTGCTCTATGTGCTGTGCAAGCTGTTGAATCGGCACTGCCTGAAGAAAATCCACTAAACCTAATTGCTCGAGGCCTCATTCTCCAGACAGTTCCCGATGAGCTGCAAACACCGATTGAGCAGTTGAAGGTAGCCTACGAGATGCTGCAGGTACTTCGAACTGAATGTGAAAAAAAATGACAAGCTCTCCCAGTCGAGCACTGCAAATTTGAACAGAAAAAGAGGACTTTCTCATCCTGATGAAAGTGATCCATATAGTGTCAAACAGCGTCAGAATCAGCCTTCAACTAGCGGGTCACCCTAACCATAATTCCAGTCAAGTTGCAGACACTTCGAGCAAAGTATGAAAAGAAAGAGTCTACAGAATTAAAAAATTAACAAAATCACATAAACAAAAATAGTGTAAACTAAAAAATGAGCTCAAATTTTATTATGACTAAAAATAAAAATAAATTCAATCAACAAATAAAATCACAATTATTTACAAACAAATCACTAATCACTAGCACTGCCTTCCTGACCAACTAATCTACAATCCCCAAAACCCTCACTCATTCACTACTACTCCTTGTAGACGTAGAGGAAGAAGATGCTAATGTAGACGATAATCGAGTGGAAGGTCTTCGAGGTGATGCGGTAGTTGGTGAACACCTTGAAGGAGTAGGTGTGCAGGGCACGTACTATCTGAAAGTTCTCCGCCTGCAGAATAAAAGAGAACAACAAAATCACAAATCGAAACTCAAAACAAGACACAAAACTCCAACAACAAACCTTCATCAACCGCTGCGCCCGAAACTGCTGATAACCACGGCTATTATCACCACCACCACCCCTCAAAGTCAGCTGACTGTAGGCGACAAAAAACCGGCGATTCTCCACCAGGACCCGATTATTAATGGCCACCACCTTGGCGCACTGTCCAATCAGCATAAAGAAGAGCGGCATCAGCTCTGCAATTCCGAGCTTGTAGATGTACGTCAGCTCAAAGGCAATGCCCTCCGCTATGACCGCCAGGTAGAGCAGATAACACTGCACAAAGATCAGATAGGGGAACATCAGCGTGAGAAAGGAGCTCCAGAAGCGGGCGTACGCCTTGATGTGCAGGCAAATCTCCACCAGCTCCGAGTTTAGGTCGTAATAGCGGCGCCAGATGGGCTGCAGCGAAATGTGATCGAGGTTGTTGCCTTTAGAACTTCCCGTTCCCATTTCCATCTTCATCTTCCTAGCCTCCAAAATCCGATTCAACGAGCAAAACTTCGCCAACAACGCCCGCTGCCGCACCTGAATGTACCGACTGCTCATCACCACAAAGGACATGCTTCCGAGGCAAATGTGGGCAATGTAGAAGAAGAAGAGCGGGTAGCCAAAGAGCCACACCCAGGCGGAGTGAAGTGACACCCGGTAGAGGCGGTTGTTGAAGAAGACGTGGTAGTAGCAGTAGGTGTAGACGATGGTGAACTCAAAGCTGAAGGTGATGGTCTTCAGGGCGAGGCGGCCGAGGCGGCTGTTGCGGAGAATGCGCCGGCTGACGTCGGCTTTGAGGACTGGAAAACAACAAAATTTGGTTTTAGAAATTGTGAGTTCTAATAAAATCCCTTTCTAAATCATCAAGTCTTACCCTTCCCATCCAGCATCACATTCGCCCCGTTGTTCACTACGTAGAAGACGTACCGAGGGGGAAAGTTGGCGTGAAAGGTGAGAGTGGCAAAGGCCGCCGTCACCGCCACCGTGTCCGAGTAGAGGACCATGTCCGTTTGCCACCACATTGTGGGCGGTGTCACCTAGGAAAAGAAAAGAACCTTGAGTTAAAATAGCTCCAAAAAAGTTGTTTACAACCTATTCTTTACCTGATGGAACATAATGTAGGGCGTGTCGAGGTAGTAGCGGAAGGTGGCATTGGCGCTGAGCAGAGGAAGCAGGCCGGTGTACTCGTACTCGAGGAGAAAGTTGCCGTCAAAGAAGCACCAGAAGAAGAGGAGGCCGGCAAAGAGAAATTGACCGTTGATCTTGGAGTAAGGGGAGTTTTTCTTTTTTGTTCCATTTTCAAAGCTTTGGTCTTGGTTTTGGTTTTGGTCTTGTGGAGGTGGTGGAGGTGGTTCCTTCCACTGAAGGGCATCAAGGTGCACAAAGAGGACATTGTAGTGGTCAATGAAAAGTGTACTAATGCGACTAAGCAGACTGGAGAAGCTAAAGGTTAAGGTCATGGTCAAAGGGAAAAAGATTTTGTTGGGGAGATCTTTTAGTGGAAACTGATTTTCAGCTAAGTAGCTCAAATGACAATTTTTAAAATTTGAAAATTAGGAAATCTTCTCTCTCCATTCACTAAAAACCGCTGATCTCTGGTTCAAGCGAGATTTATAGCGAGCATTAATTACCCAAGATTATAACCTTATTTTGTCATTAGGACTGAAAGTGTCTTTCAGACGAAAAAAATGTAAAAAATGAACAATAAAGTAACTTTTCAATTTAATTTACTTGCCCTAAAAACCGATTTTTATAAAAAAAATTTTATTTTTTTTGCAGATTTGGATAAGATTTATTGTTCTGGTTCACACAATCATACAGAGAAAGAGAAAGAGAATTTCTCTGAATGCTGAGGATTTATCGTCTCGCACAAGTGAAAAAGGTGCGTTCTTTGCCCCTCTAATTTTAAATCTGAGGCAATAAATAACACAAAGCCGCACAAAAAGGTCACCCGGTGGCTGACCTTGAAAGCCAACAAAGCAGGCGACAACTTTGTGTCGCAAGAACATGAACATGACAGGAATTTAAGACACGGTGTAAGACATTTTTAACAAATTGACTAACCTTTGTTGAAGGTGTGCGTGTGTGTGTGTGGGCAAAGTAAGTGTTCTGGCTCGTTGAGTGACAGCGCCAATTAACCGAGGGGATTCGAGGATTCTGTTGATGAAGACGAATGATGTGTTGGTGTTGGCTGTTGGAATCAAGAGTTCTATTTCTCTTTTCGGGCAACAATCAGAAGAAGGTGCAAATCAGGCGAGTGGTAGTCGGGGTGAAGCTCGGCGGCGGGAATCTCCGTGCACTTTAGCGCCGGATTGTGGCTGATGACCTAGAAAATCGAAATGGTAAAATGTTAGTAAAATAGCATTCGAGATATGAGAAAATGTTTTTACGATTAAAAACTGCGTAATCATCGCCGCCTTGTCCTCGCGGTCCTCGTAGGCGATCAAAAACTGGGCGCCCGTCTGCAGGTCGCCCAGAACCCAGTCCAGCAGTGAGTAGATGGCTTCGATTCCCTAAGCAAAAAAAGTAATAAAAATAAAAGTAGTTCAGATTGAGTGTTATTGAAAAGCTATGATCAATAGAAAAAAATCACATATTTTTTGTCAGTACTGAACTAAATAAAAATAGGCACAAAACTTACTTCTTTGTAGTAGAGACAGTCGGAGACGATAAAGTAGTCAATGTCCCCGATTGGCGCCCAGCCGAGAAAGTCCCGTTCCGTTTGCCGCTGACTGCCGTCAAGCCAGTCAAAGGCGGCGATGCTGACGAGGTCTTCGTTGATGATGAGGCCGTCTTTTTGTGCTGAAGAGCTGTTGAGCTTCAGATTCCGCTTCATTAGCTCCAGATTCGAGGGCAGATCGGTGAGCAGCACTCGGGCGCCCATGGCCGCCAGCCAAAGGCCGAGAAAGCCGGTGCCACTTCCTAGTTCGACGGCTTTCGCGCCGCTGAAGAGGCTCTTTTTGGAGCCATCATCTTTTGAAGCTGCCAACCGTTCCAGGTACTTGGCCAGCAGCAGCGAGGCGTCCCAGACGACGCCCGACTCGTCCGAGTCCCATTTTTGAAGAATCTTTAGCTCAGGCGGTTCTTTATCTCCTGAAAACTTGGGAAACAGTTTTAGAACTTCAGGCGCCTCAAACTCGATCCGCCGCTCAAAGTACTCCTCTTCGTCCTGTTGTTTTGAGTCATTGACAGTCTGGGTGGTTGGTGTTGTGGTGGTAATGGTGTCATCTTCTTTTCTGCATGGTTCGATCATAGCTTAGAAGAAGAAGGGTCCTAGAATCCTAGAAACCCCGAAAAAAAATCCAATCGCCGGTTCCAAGCGCTTCACGTGGGCACGAAAAAATATCAAATGACAACAATCAAAGCAGCAGCAGCAGCAGCAGATGAAGCGCGCGCGAACATCGATAGTATCGACAGCTGATCTTGAAAGAAAAAACTGCTGAACAGAAAAAAATCCAAAGCTCACAGCTTCTACTTCTCTCATTTGATCTTAAAAAAGAAAATCGGGTTCACAAGAAGAAAAAACTACCAGAAAAAAGGAAAAACAAACCTCCTAAACGCCGTCCCCAACCTCGGGCACCTGCTCTCGAAGGATGGCCGCTATGCGCTCAATCAGCGCCCGTTCCACTTCAGTCGGCGGATAGGCCGGTTGGACGATGACCGGCGGCAGGCCGGCCCTGCTGGGCGCCACCTTCAGCCGCCCCGGCTCTGAAACCAGCGCAAAGCGCCGTCGAAGACTCTTCAGACTTAGCCACGGACAGAGGCAACTGAAGGTGACCAGCGGCGGGCAGTAGCAGTTGGCGATGGCCACGTACAGTGTGTAGCAGGTGCAGCAGACGGTGAGGACGATCATCAGGCAGACGACGACGACGGCGGTTTGCCAGAGGAAGGTGAACCAGGTGGCAAGGTGGTCCCAGGCGGCGAGCAGCCACGCCCAAAGGGAGGAAAAGAGGTGCTCGAAGCTGAGACCGGGAAGTTCAGAGTCCCCGTTTTCATTGGGTGACAGCACCTGGGCGAGGTACTCCGCCTCGTACTGCTTCAGCTCGTTGTTGTTGGACATTAGGTGATGATGGTAAAGGAGGTGATGGAGGAAGTTCGGAAGTTGAAGAATAAGCTCGGGAAAAGATGATGACGAGTTCAAGTTCAAAGTTCAAAGTTAAAAACTGCGTTTCTATTTTCTCTGTAAGAGTACACTGTCTACGAGCAGCTCACTCTAAAAAAAATGTTCCACCAAAAAACGGTAAACAGACAAAAAAAAGTGGTGACCAGAAGGCTACCCCTTTTAATCAATTTTTTAATTGGTCAAAACTAGAATCAAAACTTTATCCTTTTCCTGTTCCTTCTAAAAGGCCTTCTTAAAATACGCCCAAAGCTTTCTAAACCCTCCTCTTACAAAGAACACACTAGAGGCACGCTTAAAAGGCACCACTGAGCACACAGAGCTTATGAAGGCGCCGTGGCATAGTGGTATTGCGTCTGTCTCGTAAACAGAAGATCGAGGTTTCGATTACCTCCGGTGCCATTCAAATGGGGAAAAGTTTTTGTGTTTTTCTTTTTGTTTTTTTTGTAGTGCTCTGCAGAATGCATTCCAAAATTCCTTTCCAAAGCTTGAAAAAGACAACAAAAAAAAATTACGCCGTAAGTTGACCTTAAACGGCAATAACAACATTGAATTGTTGATTATTCGCTTGACGCCTCACATTTTCCTTAATTGGCGGTAAATTACACCTGCTAATTAGCGCCAATTGGTATTTTTGACTGAAAATGGGTGAAAAAGGTGCACATTAATTAAATCGGTAATTGTCTTCAAAAACATTCCACTGTCAAAATCTAATATTTTCCATTGTTTCTATTTCTCAGCTAAAATGTACGACGTTTCTCGAAACTCGAAATCCCAACGAATAGAGTCAATGCCGAGAGGAGGGTCGACCTTTACGCCTCCTCAGAAGATTAAACCACCACCGCCACCTCCACCACCTCCACCTCCATCAAATTCCGTAAAGAAGGAACTTGCTGATTTCGAGCAGAACCGTTGTCAGGACATTAGCTCGGAGAAGTGCGCCCCGGCGTTGCAGATTCTCATCATCTTTTACCGGTTCGATTTGCCCTTTTTTGACTTTTTACTTAAAAAACTTTTTTCTTTTTCTTAACAGATTCTTTGGCTTCTCCTTCAGCGGCGTTCTCTTTATCAACAAACCACCGCCCCCACCTCCAAAAGACAAGCCCAAATTCGGCAGCAGCAGCTCGGTGGAAGTTTGGTCTTCGGCTTCTTCAGTCAAAAACTTGAAGAAAAACAAAACCTTGGAAGAACCTTCCAAAATCGAATCTCCACCATCTTCTAAATCCTTCTTCACGCCTCTCCGCATCGTCCTCCTCCTCTACAACCTCATCATCGTCACCGGGTACCTGTTCCCCGTGATCACCGACCACCTTCCAATTCAAACAGCAAAGCGTCTAATTTTGGGCATCCACGGAGCAAACGTTCCCGATGTCGATGATGACGCCAACAACAACTCGACCCTAAACAACCTCCGCCCGCTGAACTTTGGCGAGTACTTTGCCCGCACCACCGACGAGGAGAGCATCAGCGTGGACCGGGACTCCATCTCCCAGCTGAAGCCGGTCATGCGGACGATCATTCGCTCCCTGGTGGCCGTCTTCTTCCTCGAAGGGGCGGGCAGCTTTCTGCACAGTCTTCTCTTCGGTGGGCGGCTCCTCCGCCGGCTGGCGGCTATTTCCACCCAGGACCTGGAGGCGCGAGCGCTGCAGGGCAAGGGGCCGTGCTCGCGCCGCCATGCGGTGCTTGTCATCGTCATTCTCTTCTGTTCAATTCCACTGGTAATGTCCGCCGGCTTTGCCGCCTTTGATCAGCAGATCTCAGAGAAAAGTTTTTCGGTTTCTTCCTTCTTTACCGCCTCTCGAATGAGAAAGATTGCCATCCACTGGTGGCACTTTATTGCCCTGAGTACCTACTCGACACTGTTCGTCGTCTCGATGTTGATGGTTGGCCGGCGGCTGCAGGAGATGACCACCAAGGTTGAGGCTTCTAAAAGGAAGAAATCATCATTTCGAAGCTTTGGAGAGCCGGAGCTGGCCGCTCTCTACCAGCGAGTAGAGGCCCTCCAGGGCCACTTTCGTACCACGGTGGCCTGCTTCTCGCTTCCGGTTACCTTCACGCTGGCCGCCTCCACTTTTACCCTCATTGGCTCGGTTTGCTTTCTGATGATCAGCCCCGACCGCTCCTACGCGTCCTTCATCTTCTCCATTGGGCTATTTGCACTGCTGCGGCTCTTTGTGGTGAACAGCTGTGGAAATCTGGCCACCGCCGCCTATGGGCGGCTGCTGAGGACGGTCTATGAGGCGATGGGCGGTGAAGGGGGTGATCAAGAGGAGGAGGGTGATGAGGGTGATGAGGAGGGTGATGAAGAAGATAAAGAGGGTGGTGGTGATAACTGGTCCGTCGATGCCTGGCTCCTCTTTGGTGAACTTCGTCGCCTGAAAGCGGACTTTAAAGTGGCCTTCTTCGCCGGAACCTTCACCGTGAAGCAGTCCTCTATTTTGACGCTAGTTGGCTTCAGCATTCAGTACATTGTTATTCTCCTGCAGACGGTGAGCTTTTTGGAAGTAGTGGTGATGATGATTTTAATGAGAATGTTTTGTTTTCTACTTTTTTCACCAGGAAAACTATGACGGCGGCGGCAGTGCTGCTAGCAGCTCTGTTTCGGGTAACTCACCGTCATCTAACATGACAGACGGAAATTGGCAATTTGTGATGTAAACAGAACAACAGAAGGGAAAAACATTCCTAAATGTGTTTACCTTAGCCGAAATATCTTTAGCCACTGAAAAGGACATACAAAACAAAAACACTTCATCTCACTAGAGCACAACTTTTTCACCCAAAAACTGCAGAAAACATGAAAACCACCATTTTAAAGCACATCTTCTCCGCCACTTCGGAAACCATCGAAGACCCGCCCGCCTCTCTTCAGCTGCTCGTCCGCTTTTACCGCTTCTTTTCCCTATCCTTTACCGGCGTTCTATTTACCACCACTTCAAACTCAAACTCTTCAAATCACCACCTCCCACTTCGACTTCTCCTAATATCAGCAAACCTCGCCGCCTTCACCTTCTACATCCTCCCTCTACTTAGCTTCCTCCTCTTCGGCGACCCCTGGGCCGTCCACGCCGCCTTCAAAAACAACTCCGAGTACACGCTGGGCAAGGTGATCTTCGACCCGACCTTCGCCACGCTGAAGCCCGTCCTCAAGACTCTGATCACCTCGATGGCCTGGCTGATGATGGCGGAGAGTACCTTCACCTGCGGCCATAACCTCCTCGCCGGCGGGGGCCTAGTTCGACAGCTGGCGGATCTTTCCTCAAAAGGAGGTGTTCGAAATAGTCGAAAAAAGAAGTTCGACACTGACACTCGCTGGGCAGTCCGCTCGCTGACCAAGGTCGCCCTGGCCATCCTCGCCTTCATCTCCCTGGGCCTCACTACCTTTGCCCGAGCATATTTAGTGGCCATTTTCGAATCCATAAAGAAAGGCGGAAAGGTCGAGGAGTACCACAACGAAAACCCGTACCTTCTTCTGGGAGGCCTAGCTTTGAAGCTGCTAAAACACACTTACCACTACTTTACCTACTCACTTTATCCGCTGCTCTTTGCCTACCTCATGACCACGGTCAAACAAAGTATTGAGGCGATAAAAGAGGAGGAGGTCTTTGAAGAGGAAGATGAGGACGGAGAGGAAGTTCAATTAACTCCTGCAGAACGCCTTCAGCAGATAAAGGCTCGCCTTCAAACGCTTCAAACCCATCTTCAGGAGGTGATCAGCAGTCTGGCACTTCCGCTCACCCTTTCAATGGTGGTGACCACGCTCCTGCTCACCGGGACCGTCTGCTTTCTGATCGTCAACTCCGGCGGTGGTGATGGCACTAGTGGCAATCAAAACGCCCAACACTTTGGCCTCTTCTTCTTCAACGTAGCGGCCTTTCACCTCCTTCGCTTGGTCGTTTTATGCTCAGCAGGAAGCCTAGCGGAAGCGGCCCACGAGGACCTCCTCCTGACGCTCTACGGGCGGATTAATTCGAATTCGAAGAGGAGGAGGAGTTTTGGAGGAGGAGGTGGTTGGGACGTAGACGCCTGGCTCGCCTTTCAGGAGCTAAAACGACTCGACTTTCGCGTCACCCTCTTTGGCGGCCTGTACCGCCTGCGCCAGTCAACGATTCTCGCCGTCCTCGCCTTTGTCAGCAATCACATTGTCGTGCTGCTGCAGACGGAGAACTACGGACGAGGAGCCACAACATAGGAAAAAAGGCTTACCAAAAAAGTTTGAGCTTTCGAATTTGAGTTGTCTTTTGTTGAGGAGGAGGAGGTTGTTCAATGTTTACAAAGCGGTAGTCCGGTAAATCCTGTTTCTAAATCTCATACGTCCTAAAGGCGTTCACGCGGTTCATCGGCCGGCCCTCCAGGTCAGCCTGACCCTTTGCAGTCTTCAGCGCCGCCCGAGCTTTGAGCTTCGCCGATCCTCGCTTCGCCTTGGCCTTCTGCGCCAGCCACCGAGCTCGCCCTCCTTTGGCCATCAACGCCGCCATCCTCTTTTTCTGCGTCGCCCTCACCTCCTGGTCAGCGAGGAGCTCATCGACGATGGTCTGCTTGCGAGCCCGCTTCGGCAGGCGGTCAGCGTAGAAGTCCGCCTTATCTTCCACTACGGTGCCCAGCTGAAAGTAGCGAGCAGTAGGGTCCTTGCCGCCGACGCCCTCCAGGGCGCTCTTCTTGTAGAAGCTCTTGGCGTTCCAGACGTGGCGCATCTGCAGCGCGGCCAGGTCCTTCTCGAGGTCCTTCGTCACCTCCGCGACTCGCGGCATGTCGAACCAGTCGGGAAGGCGTGATTTGGCGGCCAGGGAGTTTGCTTTCTTTTTCTGCCGAGTACTGGTTCTCAGCGGGCGGATGGCGAACTGCTGCTCGATGTCCTCGGTGAGGGTGGTCTTGCCGAGGAGCGATTTTTCGGTTGAGGTTGAGAGGAGACGGGTGAGCTTCGCAGTCGTCTCGGCGGTGTGCTGCGCAAAGTCAATGTACGGCTGGTGGAGAGGAGTTTTGTTGTGGTTGTTGTTCTTTTTTTGAGGTGGAGGAGGATCGGCGCAAATTGAGGTGCCGTAGTAGCGGTCAAAGTCGCTGGCCACGCTGGCCGTGGTCTGCTGGAACTCGTTGTCCGGGTCCTCGTCTTCTTCCTGATCGTCGTTGTCGTCCCTGGCCTTGTCCTTGTTGGCCACCTCTCGAAGAGCTCTGTCCGCCGAGGTGAGCTGAACTCGGCTGACGTCAAAGACGATGGGCACGGTCAGCGGCTTAGAAGAGGAGTTGCTGTTGTGCTTCTGCTTCAGGCGGTCCAGTTCTAAAAGTTGGGAAAAGTAAAGCGAGGAATTTAAAATTGAGGATATTTTAGAGATAAAGCTAGGAACAGCTTACCGCTCATCACCAGGCCGCTGGCCACCGAGCGGTAGTTGTGGACGCCCAGCACTCGATTGGTGATCGCCTCAAATTGGTCGTTGAGCAGCGATTTGGAGTTCAGGCCGCCGCCGCCTAAAGTTCCGGCTCCACCGAGAATCCGACGTCGATGTGCCCGGTGGCCGCCACCGATGATGCTCGAGGCTGCCGTCGAGGCGTCCGACACCGAGCTGGCGTTGGAGTGCACTGACTCGACGTCGCTGAAGGAGAACATTTCGACGGTTCGGTAGTGGTGGTAGCAGAAGAAAGTGGATCCAGAAATCGAGAACCTTCAAAGAATCCTCAAACTAAAAAATGAAAATCTGAAAACAGAAAAGATTTGTCACCACATGGCAAAACACAGAGAGCAGCGTGCTGGGGGCACTGAATAAAAGTGGGCACTAACCTCTGCAGTGCAGTCACGTCCTCGGTGAAGCGGTCCACTGGTGTGCGTTGCCGCCCTCTGCCGCTTTCTTTCGGAAACTATTTTCTAGAAACTAACAGATTTCAAATGAAAACTTTTTTCCCGTCAGTGGACTTTTAAAACTTCAAATTCCTTTATTCAATAAAATTCATTTGAGATTTAAAAATCCGGACATAAATAAATATAGAGATTCTGGGGTGGTCATTGAGAGAGAGAATGAATGGATGAGTGACAAACACAACAAAAAGTGGCCAATGAGTAAGAAGGAGAAGAGAGGTGAAATAAAAAATAGAAAAAGAAAAAAGAAGATAAGAAAATAGGTACTTCGTCGAAGAGGCGGTGAAGAAAAAGATCAGAGGTCCATCCTAGGGATGCTGAGTTTAAAATCTGGGAGTGAAAAAAGGTAAAATAAAGTGCGGTGCTCAGAAGTGATGAGAAAAAAGTGAGGTGAGATGCTAAGCTTGCACGGGAAGAGGAGATAAGGCAACGCTGAAGGTGAGATGGTAATGGTAATGAAGAGTCGAAGATGCAATGCAAAAAGTAGAAAGAGGAGGGGATGTTTTTAATGCTTTAAAGCAGCCCGCCCTTGCCGCCGCTGTGGCGGATCGCCCCGATGATGACCATGGCGAAGGCGCCGACGATGAAGCCGCCAAAGGGGAGGACGGCCAGGCGGAGGTACTCAATCAGCTCCTCATTGCCGCGGCGGTTCCAGCGGAGGCAGCGCTTCACCGCCTCGTGCCACTGGCGAATCTTCGCCTGGCGGCTCTTCTCGTCCAGCTGCGAGGTGAAGACCTCGACGGGACCGCCGCCGCCCTCGAGTTGCTCAATCAGCGGCTTGGGGATGTTGCTGCTGTTTGGAGGCTGCTTGGGAGAAGCAGTGGTTCTATTTGGAACGTGGCCGTTGGCTTTTGCTGGGCTGAGGGTTCCGTTGGCTTTTCCGTTTGGAACCGGGCCGTTTCCATTTTGCTGAATCTGCGCCTGAATCTCCGAATCAGGCGACCTCGGTGGAATGGGCTTCCTAGGCTTTTTCTTGCCCAGCCCGCGGCCAAACGTCTCCCAGTGACCGTGCAGGTACCCGGCGACCATGGCCGCCCCGAGGGCCGTAGACTCGGCATTAGCCGACCGAAGAATTCGATGGCCTGTAATGTTCGCCAGAATCTGACAAAACAGCGTATTCTTCGTCATGCCGCCGTCGATGCGGATGCCCGGCTGCGTGTCCGAACAGACGGAGCTGGTCTCGACGTCCACCGTGGGCTCATCCGTTTCCGGCCCACCACCGTCGCCCTCGGTGAACATCAACGAGATGATGTCCTGGGTGCTAAAAGCGACCGACTCGAGCGTCGCTCGGACAATGTGGCCCGGGGAGGTGTTGAAGGAGCAGCCAAAGATGGCGCTGGTCGCATTGGAGTCCCAGAAGGGCGCGTAGAGGATCCCTTGGAGGGCGGGCACGAAAACGATGCCGCCCGAGTCGGGCACAGAGGCGGCCGCCGGCTCCACCTCTTCGTAGCTCTTCACCACGCCCAGATTGTTGCGCAGCCAGGTGATGGCCGAGCCGGCCACGGCGATGCTGCCCTCCAGGGCGTACCAGGGGGCGCCGTCCTCCCCGAGCTGATAGGCGACCGTCGTCAGAAGGTTCCGGCGAGCGGCTTTTGGAACCGCCTTCAGGGCGCCGTGCAGCGGCCCCGGCCCGATGTTCTGCACGATGAAGCCGCCCGTGCCGTAGGTGATCTTCATCTGGCCGATGGCGAGGCAGCGCTGGCCCACCAGCGCCGCCTGCTGGTCGCCGATGATGCCGTCGATGCGGAGGCCGGCGAGTGGGCCCTAGGGAAACAAAGGGAGAAAGGGAGGAGGAGGAATTTGGAGTTCGATTTAGGGTTCGATTTTGAAAATGCAAAAGTTGGTAAACAAAGAAGGCGGCTATTTCCACCTCCCCCCAGTACACCACCACCACACCTACCTGAGCAATGATTCCGTGGGCCGCGGCGCAGGGCTCAATCGCCGGCAGAATGCTCATGGGAATGCCGAAGAACTCGCAGAGAAAGGGGTCCCAGCGCAGCGTCTCCAGGTCCATCAGCAGCGTCCGGCTGGCGTTGGTGACGTCGGTAATGTGGCGGGCGCCGCCCGTCAGGCGGTAGCACAGCCAGGAGTCGACGGTGCCGAAGGCAAGGCGGTGCTCCTTCGCCGCCGCCCGCACCTCGGGCACATTCTCCAGCAGCCAGCGAATCTTCAGCGCGCTAAAGTAGCTGCTAATGGTGAGGCCGGTCTTCGCCTTCACCGCGGCAATGTCCGTGGCGGACTTCTCCTTGAGAATCTTCGACACCAGCTCCGAGGCGCGGTTGTCCAGCCAGACGATGCTGTTGTAGAGGGGCTTGCCTGAAATTGGGAGGAGGTGGTTGGGTGGAAATAGAAATCGAAACCGATTTCAGGGTAAACCGAAAAGATGGTAAACAAAATGAAAAAAAATGTCCTTACCCGTAGCCCGGTCCCAGAGAATGGTCGACTCGCGCTGGTTGGTGATGCCCACCGTGAGGATGTCCTCCGCGGAGCCGCCCTTAGCGGGCAGAATCCGCCCCACGACGTCCTCGATGCAGTCCACAACTGACTGGAAAATGGCCTCCGGACACTGCTCCACCCACTCCGTCTTGCCGTGGGCGGTAATCTTCGGAATCTCCTTCTGCGAGCAGATGGTGCCCGTGGTGGTGGAGTCCTCGTCGATGGGGAAGAGTATGAAGCGGGAGCTGCTGGTGCCCTGGTCGATGGCGCCGATGTACTTCTTGCCCTCTGAAGATTTGCTCTGCTGCGGCTTTTGCTCGGGCTGTTTGTTGTTGTCTCCCGGCTCCATCCTGGCGCCCTCAGAGGAGGTCATGGTCTTCAACAGAAGGATTCAGAAGATCCTACCAAAAAAATAAACAACAAGCAAAATATTATAAGCAAAAATTCTTCTTCCTCTTTTCTTCAATATTATACGCCTGAGCTGGCAGGTGGTGAAGCGTAAATATACCGTGCTTACCTAGTTCGAAATTGTTGGCACTGTTCTAAATGG
>JAALOO010001429.1_pt1 | contig 16144 bp, 15 predicted proteins | sample 7257641 | NCBI WGS metagenome assembly JAALOO01 (sample SAMN14085613, study PRJNA598686) | mite metagenome | biome: ENVO:01001000; feature: ENVO:01001002; material: ENVO:01001226; isolation source: single female mite from University of Michigan culture on fish food culture... ...
TCATCACAGTTGAATCAACAACAGTCCGACAGCAGACTGAAGCGGGCAAATATGGACGCGTGTACTGCCGGACTGGAAGTGCCGCAGCGTACTGTGCTTGAATAATCGATTAAGAATTTATATGCTGTGAACAGCAAACAAAAGCGGAAACAGAAGCCACAGAGGACTGCGAATCATTGAAGAATGGAGCAGAGCATCAATGCCAATGGCGAACCCACCGCAGCAACCACTTCCACCATTCTTTCTATCTCTCTCTCTTTCTCTTCAAACCCAAACGATTTTTCATCAATATATATATATTTGTGTAGCTCATAAATAATTCCAGCCATAAATCAAGCATGGCACTACTACCGCCAATACCGCCGCCACCACTGCAGCAACAGCAACGACCACCAAAAGTGATTAGTGCTGCGGACAAGCTGCGCTCATTAACGGCCAGTTTTGTCAACATTTCATCTGTCATCATTACTAAAATCGGCCCACAGAATTGCCAAAGTGCATGACGATTCTGTGAATGGCAAAGCGGCAAATGCATGACGTCAGTGGCACTGTAGAAACCGTTGGTTGCAGCAAAAAGAAAAAAGATGGCCTACATATTGAGAAACAGGTCCTGAAAGTATGTGATGCAAAATGAGGCAAAGCGCAAAACAAAAAAAAGAGGGAGAAGGAGCGACAAAGAGGTAAAACGGAAAGAGAGGAAGTGAAGAATGATTAAGAATGACAAGGCTAATTATTCGCATGCAAATGGTAAAAATATGCAAACGATGCGGCAGTAAATAGAATCAGTGCAGTGGAGATATCACTGCCCTCTCAACTGGCACAAAGCCGTTAAAGGATGCTAGATAAAAGAATACTGGTCAAAATAGTATTCAAGCTTAGCAAATACACGCTTACTGTTTGAGGCTGAACGCAAAGACTACTTCAGTGCGATTGAGTGAATGTCAAACTCGATTGACTGCACTACAATCACTGGAGATGTACAATCACTGGAGACTTGATTCGAGTGGACATAACAGGCAGAATGAAGAGTTGTTAAAACGGAAAAATGTAAGCAATTCACAACTGTCTAAAATGAAAATGAATGGAAGTGACTCGTTGAAACAAGCACTCGTTTTTGTATGCATGCTAAAAAAAGTTCTTTGCTTACGGAGACTGTGCGCGCTTCGTAAGAGATGGCGAATGAGAAAAGAACAATTGTTGTGGTAAACAAAGCCACTGCAAGGAAACATTAACCGGCTACTAATTGGCGCAAAATGAGTAAACACTAAAGCGTGATAATGGGCAGAGGACACTGATTACGATTAGAATTACTAATCAAGGCAAGGAAGACTGTCTGAGACGGTGAGCAAACGCCATATTTAGACAAAGCAGGGGACTGCACGACAATTGTCAATGGAGATGAAGGAGAGCACCAAATGGGGCTTTTAATTAGTGCAATTAGAAGGACGAGGCATTAGAAGCAAAGTCTGAAAGAGAAAGGTGAACTTGCAAAAAAGAAAACGATGCGACATACTTGATTAAAACCATCAACTGTGGCCATCAAGCAAGACCGGCAAAGGCAATATTCAAGGGAAGCAGGACAGCAAACAAACTTTGCGGCCGTTCACACCCACGCGGGCAGACATGAAAACGTGGGACTTCACTATGGAAGTGGATTATGGTAGTACGTGTGGCTTCCAGGGTTGATTGTGAGCACATTGATCGCGATAAGCACGAAGGTTCACCAGGGGACTGACAATTGATTGAGTGCTCACACTCACTATCGATCAATCTCAGATGAATCTCAACAGAGAAGTGCTCTCCCGACCTTGTTCGACTGAACCACTGACGACCAGACTACGCACATCACAGGTAGGTGCCGATGAGCAGACAGGCAGTAGAGTAAACAGACAATAGAGAGCAATGGGTGCAGTGCAAAGGCCACCACTGGCCCAGTCATGACAGACAGTGGATTAGGCGCAAGCCCCACTGGACGTTGACCATGAATGCCTAGTGAATGCAATGAATGGCAATGACTGCACTATTTGAGGCGGTAGGCCGCCAACTAGCAGCGCATCAAATGCAGAAGCATCGTCCAGAGGCACTGGTCACTCTAGTAGGCACCTCTTTCAGCACTGCCTCTTCAAAGTCAGAGCCGCGCAGTGTGTCAGTGCTGTGGCCGTGTGCTGTCTTGCGATATAAATAGTAACAGGTAAGTTGGGAAATGTGAGCTCTCCTTCTCTCCCTTGCGTGGCCAGGCAGAATGAAGAGGAGCATTCCTAATTTGTCGAAATTAATCATCCTCCTTGCCTGGCTAGCTCATCTCGATTAATTTGCTTAGTCACTTGTATCACACAGTTCCTCTTTTCTCTCCACAAAGCGGAACACAAGCAGCCAAACCACAGAACGCTGCGCGTTAATCAAACAGGAGACTTTTCTCCTCGACTATAAATACAATTAAATGGCCATCGGTAATTGATTGCCGCTGTCTGAGACAACAACACACTGCTGCTGCTGCCGCTGTTGAACATGTGACTGTGAGACCGGAGGATGGCCCGGTGGAGGCTGACAGTGGCTGAGAATGGTCGCAGTGCTTGCCAATTGACAGTGAAAGCGACAGACAGTGCCGCCGCCACTGCCGCTGCATTAATGGCCGTATTTATATCTGCCCGGAGTGCAGTCAAATAATTCATTCCCTTTGCTGGACGCGTCGATTGACAAGAAACAGTTGTTGGTGGACAGGGAACAGTGAGGCACTGTGTAATGTGAAGAGAAAATAAAAAAAACAGTGGCCGCTTGACGGCGGACAAAAGCCAAAGGAAGGGGAGGAGGAAATGGCATCCGCCAGACACCAGAGAAACCGCTGATATGCCGCAGTAGTGGTCAGTGAGGCGCAGTAGCATCCCAGCAAATGCAGTGGCGGCAAAGTGTTCTTTAACAACGCCGTTTATCGGCTTGCAGAGACAATTTGAATTTGTGAATATAAATTAAGCACTACAAATGTGTGAGTGAGCCCCTGAAACAAGCTACTGTAGTCGGGTGAAACTGCCAGCTATTTCCCGTAACAAAAACAGTAGTAGTCGTGATAACAATGCTTCAAAGACAAACTCGGTTAGAGATGAAGCATGCAATAAATCAAGTCAACACTTTGATCATTCAACTCAATCAGCACTGCAGACACACCGTTAGCGTTATTGTAGCATCACAAACAGGTATGTCTGTTCCTGGCAGACTGGTTAAGGGAGAGAGGTTGTGGTGGTGGTGGTGGGTGAATATCAGTGGCACACTCACCCAGTTGAGCAAAAGTGAAAATAGCCAAGTGGTCCCACGACAATCGAGGTCGTTGTGCGAGTGTGAGTGTGGTAGCAGTGATGGCAAATGAAGATTACAATTCCGTAGCGGAACTGTGATGTGAAGGCTGCTGCTGTTGCTGCTGATTACAATCGGTCGGTGAGAGACGGCAGCAGTAAGGATTGCAAAAATCAGTGCGTGTGCTCAAAAAAGTGTGTGGCTTTGGGAGCGCGGACGAGTGATTCGTCCAAATGACACCGATGCAGAGAATGGCGATTTCTCATGTGGAAAAAATCGCACTCGCATACAATGGTCGAGGTCTCAATGCGGCCAGTCAGGCGGCCGATTTGACTGCATTGCCACCAGCACTACTACTGGCGGACAGGGACAACTGGCGATGGCGATTGTGGTCTCCACAGGTAATGAATGCAACGAACAAACGAACAAATGAACGACAGACAGAGGGAATGAATAAATTTGCCGAAACGCACGGGCAACCCGTTGAAATGTGTGTCTCACAGAGAGCGGCAGCAGTCGGCAGAAACGGCAGAATCGATGTCGGAGGAAAGTGTCACCAGGAAGAAACGTAAACGTCCCGATTTACTGCTAAAAAGCACACAATGGACACAAACATACGGGAAAGGAGTGAGCTCAATGCGAGCAGTCGTAATGGAAGTCAAAGTGGTGGCGATGCAGCAGAGCAAGCAGCAAAGATGCACACATACTGGTTGGGCGCTTTCAAATCACGGTCGAGAATGTACAAAGTTGAAGCCGCTGACGCCAACTAGCGGCTCAGCAGTTGGCCTCTTTGGAGTTAGCGTTGCGGTCATGAAGGCACCGTGAAACAGGCGCGACATGAACCCTCCTTGCATTTAAATGCAAGTCAACAGCCAGAGCTAAAATAAGACCGTCAGCAGAAAGCAGAGAGCAGAAGACGAGCAGAGTAGAAGAGAAGCTGCATTCGCAGTTGAGCAGTTCAAGTTTGCCTAAATAAATCGGCTTTAAAACTGTTAAATAAAATGACTGTGAAGCGACAAGCAAAAAGCAACCAAGAGAGAGAGAGAGAGAGAGAGAGAGAGAGAGAGACTGGTGTGCGCTCGATTGAACGTGAACGACAACGAGGAAAACATGAAGCCAGTTTGGCTAGCAGCAATGCAGGCACAAATGCAGTGCCCAAACACTGCCCACTAATGAAGACCTCGAAATAGAGTCAGGGCAAATGAACCAACAAAAAGGACGATTCAAAGGCAAACATGAGGGTTGCAGTGGTAGCCATAGTGGTGACAGACCCTCAGACATTGCAGAATTATCCTACATATTAGGACAAAAAATAGTTTCACAGCTTTAACTTTCAAGACGCGTAACTTTTCAGCAAAAAGTTTAAATAAATTCAACAAAAAAGCTTTTAAAACAACATACCAAGTTATATTACAAAAAAATTACTTTAACTTCTGAAAATTTTGTAGTTATTATTTAATTTTTATGAGGTAAATGGACGTAAAACTGGTAAGCAAAGTCGCAAAATAACTTTCCTGCCTAATACTCACTGTGCGCCAGACCAGCAGACTTTTGCACGCGTGCATTGCCCACTGATAAGCCAGATGATGTGCAACAAGAGAGCGAGCAAGAGAACATGTGTGCTGGTAGAACTCAGTGCTTCTGACAGCGGAAGTGAAGATCGTCCATGGGTCACACGCGACTCGTCAGTTGAGACGATGAAGACGACAATGTGCCTGCGCAAACAATATCTTTGGGAAATATTTACACAAAGCCACCGCCATTCATTGGCACTAAAGTGTGTGCTTTAGATAGCCCAGCACCGATGGCTTCAGACGTGTTTGCAGACAAAGGGGGTGCCTGAAAGAAGCGTTCAAGGGAGTCGATCAGCAAAAGGAGTCAGTTGTGCTGCGGCTACCACTGCCACCGCTACTACCGCTTTGAGGTACTGCAAATGTTTATCAGCTGGCAAAAGAGTGATTAGATTGGTTGGCGCGTGTTGGCAAGTAATGAGAAATTGATCTAAAAATAAAGTGAATAAAGCCATCAATGAGAGTGGCCAATTAATTAGCTGCTGTGTGTTTGTGCAAACAGTTCCACCGCACCGAAAGATGGAGATGACCAAGCTGCAAAAGTCAGTGTTTGGTTCTCGGCAAGATGAGATGGCCGAGACAACCAGGTCAGACCATCAATCACGCCGTTCGAGTCAAGCAACGGCAACAAAAAAGTAGACTGAAAGCCGAAAAACAAAATTGTACATGTTCAAGCGAGCAGAGGCAACAAGGTGAGCTATTAACAGTGGGCCACTCGATTTACATCGGCCGGAGCAGAGTGGACGGCAGGCGAATGCAAATCGGTACGATTTATGGCGCTAAATAAATCGACTGCCGACGCGAACAGGTGCAAGATGGCCAACACAAAGATTGCCAGTGTGAGGAGAGTTGTTTTTGTTGCGAACATACACAAGAACAAATCGCAGGCAAGTGATGTGATGCGTCCAGTGGTAGTACCTGTAGTAAACTGAAGAGTATGCTGATGCTGTGAGGTGCAAATTGCAAACAGCTATTGGCTTGTCTAGTCACTGATTGGATTTGCCAGCACAGCTACACAAAGAGTGCCGAAAAATAGAGCAAACAAGTGATGCTTGATTTAACTGATGACTTGTGCCAATATTTCAAACACAACTTTGTGTTACCTTCCATTAACGAGTGTGTGAAAACCAAGTCCAGAAAGAGTAGGCCGGATATATCACATTATTTTACAAAAAAATACTTTTTAAATTGCTTTAAAATTATTATGAAACATAATAAGTTGAAAATAAGGTTGCCTAACTAAATTAAGGTCATAAAACTTTTATATTGTGAGAAAAACTTAGTGCATTTAGGTAAAGACATTCAGAAATATTTTATTTTTTTAGCAGTAAGTACAAAAAAAGGCATAATAAAAACATTGTTAGAATACCTGATATTGCTAGTTTTAATATGTCATTCGTTTTGCTACTTGCCAACAAACTACAATCAAGCAAAAGTTTAAAATTGAAAATGGAAACAGTAGCTAGTGTGTGGTCACAGGTATAGTAGAAAATTCGTGTCACTCTTTGTAGTGAAAATTTAAAAACTAGTCTGCTTTTTGTCAGTCCTTCACCTGATCAAAACTATTCAGTGTTGAATGACAGTGCAACGTTGTTCATGATCAAGACAAAATTAGCATAAAAGATCAATTTGATAAGACAGCATATTAAGTGAGACATTTTATGGCTTTACAAGATCAAATGAATTCAAGCTTTAGCACCATTCCGGACATCATTGTCAAACTCTCGCGAAGACTCACAGAATCAATTTGAGGGCACAATAGAGACTCATTAAGGTGAAGTGACGTGGCACAAGTGAATTCAGTCAGTTTGAAGTAGCAGTACAACTAGTCGCATTTTAATGCCGCCCAGTAATACGCAGCACCGGCGAGTCTGTTGACGAGTGCACTACACGAAGAGTTGGGCAAGAGCCATTCCACGGTGACCCTGAATCGCGCCACTGTCCACTGGAGCGCAGGCAAGGTGCAAAGGTGCGCTAATGGTAAACTGTGCTCGCCAATGATAGATACAGTGAAAGACTTTGATTGAGAAAGTGGACAGTGTGCGCCTCTGACAGCTGAGTTGACCAATGCTGAGTAAGAGCGCCAGTGGACATCGACGAACATTTGCAGGTCAGCAATGGCTCCATTTGCAAGTGTTTCTCACCCGCAAGTAGCTCTGTGATCGTGCGATGTGTGGCTTTCTTTCAGTCCTTTTACTTTACGGCCGCAATTGGCAGAAGTACGCACACATTCGCACACAATTTAAAGTGCTCGTCGAATGCACAGGCACAAGTAATACACAGAAATAGTTAGATAATAAATGTTGCTATTACTGGCCGTATTGAACCACGAACAGATGTGGAGCAAAATGCAAATCATTGCTCAATGGGTTCTAAAATTAAATGAGTCGACAAGCAAACAAAGGCAAACAAGCACATCTGCATTGAAGGAGAGAATGTGCGGCAGAGTGCAGGACATCCACTCAATAGAGAGCCAATCGGAGTCCGAAAGTTAAGATAATCAGCAGAGTTAGCCTAGAGAATTACCGCACTTTGGGTTTTCATTTTAGGCAACATTCCGCCTGTAAACCCTTTTAATAACAAACAAGAAAACAGGGCATTGTAAGTAGTGTGAATGCTTGGTGATCACGCGAAAAGAGATGAGCTGCATACTTTTGAGCAAAAAAGATGTAAATTGCTTGTGAACTGGATTGCAGTGGACTACTTTGAGCCAACATTGAGAAAAACCTGGCAGATGTGCAGTTAGTCAATTATGCGAATCGCCATCAGAGTGGTCATCTGGCATAATTTGCTCAAATCCACGCCGCTATTATGAAAGCACTAATTGCGATAAGTAGAGCATACATTCATTTATCATCACTCACTTCAATGGCCGAGTACGCATGCAAACAGCCGGGTATTGTGCTCTGGGCGATGCACCACAGCAAACCAATTGTGTGACGGTCAACACGCGCAGCAGTTAGAAGACAAACTGACAATGAGCAAGTAGACTACACACAGGAAAAGTAAAAACGGCGGCAGTAGAACTAACGGTCAGCGGTGCCCAAGGGAAAAGTAAAGCGCAAAGGAGAAACCTTGGGTTAAGGTTTTAAACTATCAGCTGTATTTTTTCGTAGTAATTTAACCCAAAAAGTACTTTTAGAAAATATTAAAAAAGAACTAGCTTATTTTGATGGCTGTTACACAGTAGACCATTGTCCACGAGGAATGGTAATTTGTGTAGCCAAAAATAAACGAAAAAATGGGCAGACACAGCAGCAAAAAAGCAATAATCCAGAGTAAAAACAAAACTAAATCTCGTTGGCGCAACTATTTCATTTCAAAGAACTGAAACCAAACTAAGGTGTGAACGCTAAGAAAGTAAGCTTAAGAAGGGAGTAGTTAAGGCAAAAGGTAAATCAGATTCACTGAGTAATTGATACATTGTAAGCACTTATAAATAGACTTACTTTGCAGTATGCGGCGAAAGGCGAATTCGGACAAATGATACGGTTGAAAGTGGGAAACAAATACTAGGTCTTGAGGACACTAAACGGCAGTGGTGTCAAAAGAAAGATATCACAGACAGATGTAGAACGAGGGCGGTTGGGTTGCTGATTGCCGGCTTCAGGAGATTTTCAGTTTAGATGTCACCCACGGCAGCAGTAGCATCAGTGCCACACTGCCAGCTAGTGCCTTCAGCTGAACAGATTGACGAGCATCAGACGCTGACAAACTTTTTGATGATGTTTAAGTGAGAAAAAACACTGAAAAAGTAGGCGGCATGAGTTGAAAACTGAGATGGCTTGTCTCTGTGTGTGTTTGTGTTGACCAGTGTGTTGGTGTCTGGTGTGTGTAGTCTGTTCTTCGCTTCACACATGCGCTCGATTAGCTGAGATTAGGCACACTGCAGCAATGCGAGTACACACAAGTGCTGGTGGACGGCAAAGGAGAAAGAAGAAGAAGGAGGCTTCTGCAGTAGAACTGCTGGTTCACTGGTTCCACTTGGAACGGTCGGTGCACCTACGACTGCGCCAAGACAGTGTTCCAGTTAGAAAGAGGCGACTAGGCGGCCGCGATGACGGCAGCCACTGTGTTGATGCTACTGCGGCGACGACGGCGGCGGCGGCTGACGGTGGCGTCGCAGTGCTGATCTCGCCGAAGAGTGAATGAGGCAGCGGAGAGGATGCGGTCACTCGTCAGTGGCGCCGTCAGCTGATGGCCAACTGGCGGGAGAGAGAGAGAGAGAGAGAGAGAGAGAGAGTCTGGCGCGGCAAGCTTCTGCTTCAGTGCTCAACTGAACTGAACTGGAAGCTGAACAACAACTGCCTTGTACTCAGACGGTGCTGTCGAACGTAAGTGAGTGCTGCTGAACGCCCAAAAGTGGTTAGCTGCTGGCCCACTGCAGCGCAAACTATGTGGACGGCTGACTTTTTTCTACTTCAGCAGCAGCAGCAGCGGCGGCGGCAGACAACTTGCCAATGCCTGGACAGTGCCTGCAAAGCAAAAGAGCAACACAGTGATTATGAAACGCTTCGCTTAATTTGGTTGACTCGTCAGAGTTGTCTCATAGAGAATGCCATATGTGGAAACTTGAGCAATAGTAATAATTTGGTGAGCTAGCTGAACTACTGCAACTCCACAAATGAATACCAGTTGGTTGGGTGATGATGCAAGTGGTAGTACTGGTACTGCTGCTGGTTGTGCAGCTGAATATGCTGTCTGGTCAGACGAGAAGGGAAGACACTGGCGGCACTTAACAAAAGCTGATGGTGATTGTGGCGGAGGTGGTGCTGAACTGAGGCAATGTGCTCTATCGTTGTGTTGACATTCGAGCAGATGACGAGTAAAACAAATAGAGAGGAAGAGGAAAGTGGAGCTAACACGCCGGTAGAGTCCCTCTGCTGCTGCTGTTGCTTGTCCCCTGACTCGTGGTTGTCTGTGTCCAATGTCTACTACTTTGAAACTACAGTCCGTCGTTTTCGTCCAAGCACAGACAGGCACTGCTGCTGCTGCTGCTGCAGTAGCACGTTTACTGTCAGAGGAGTGTGTGGAATCAGCACTGCAATCAGCGATCAAATGACTTCAGCAGCACTGATTGCCGGCTACAGCGCTCGCTCAATTGGAGGTCGAGTGGGGTGACACTTGCTTCCCTCGCACTCTCTTCACCACGGCAGAATGACCCACTAGAGAAGGCTTGCTGCTGCTCCTACTGCTGGTGACTAGTGAGAAAGGTTCACAGCCAACTGACCAACCACTGCTGCCATTATCGGGCATTAGCGCCAATGAAGGGAACTGGTCGTAGGATCCAGATTTGAAGTACACAAGACAAACAGACAGACGAAGTTTGTGGTGATGGTCGTAGCTGGAGCAGGGTTGCGCCTGTGCTGATTGGCAATGAAGAGCTGTGTGGCTGGGGCGGCTAGCGGTTCACTTCTGTGGCAGTGTCTTTCCTGTGATCATCATCACCAATTGCCTGCTACAATTGCCAATCAGATGAATGGTTGCTGTTGATGATGCAGTAGAAAAATAGGCAGTGCTTCGTCAATTATTGAAGTGACAAGAGAAAAACCAGACAACTAGCCAGTGGTGAGAATCCCCGGGTGGCATTATTAAGGAATTAGAAAGTCTCGTAAAAGAAAGCATAAACATCAACCTTACATTTATGAAAAGACAAAGTTCAACACAAAGTTGCCGCATTTGTGCACCACCAAAACACAACAACAAATAGTACTTAAATCACAAACAGTAAACAGTGTCGATGTTGCTGCCGCAGTTGTTGATTAGATGAATGAGCAGTTTCGACGCCAAAAACAGTCAAAACTGGCAAAATGGATTTAGAGTTTACAGTCAACAAAAACTACTGAACTGTGTCCAATAAACAGTTTGACAAGCAAGAAAAAAGCAAACAGCTAGAAGAGTTAGTAAAAAACTGAAATGCTTCAGGAAAATCCTGAGAGCAATGTATATGAAGTGCAAATATGAAGGTTGTACCATTCGAGTAGTGAACCAGACTCCAAGTATTGGCCGAGGGTCATTTAGTGTGGTGATTGATTAACCGGTCACCACTGCGCACTCCATTGCTCTACTTTCAATGGGCAATCAGGCAATGGCGGTATTAATAGCGTCAGTGAAGGTAGAAAGTAAGAAAGAAAGAAGCACATTGAGGCACCGTCTGTGGATGCACGATGGTCACGGCGATGCTAATGATTGCTGGTAATGATCGACCAGTGATGGCAATGGGCAATCAGTAATAGGACAGCCTGATCGCATAGCACTCTAAGGCAACCTCTTTTCCCCATTTTCCCCATTCAAGTGATCGAAAGGCTGAACCGAAAGCAAGCTCATCCGCTGCCAAGCTGCCTCCGGCCTATTGACGGCCTTGTCGCTTAGCAAAAAGGGGTGACACAAGGGGGAGTCATGTGAAGCAGCAAATGAGAGCGAGAGAAAAGGAAATAAGGAGAGAAGTGAAAGTCAACATCCATAGCTGACGCCCACCTGTGAGCAAGTGCTAATCAAACGGTCTTGTTGGTGTGGGCCGCTAACAAGAGAGGATAATGACAATTGTCAGATGCAACGACGAGGGAAACGAATAATGACGGTTAGGTTGATGGTGATGGTGATCAAGGCGACGGCATTTACTGCTTTGAGGCCCAATTTGGAGTGATGTTTAGAGTTTATGTAGTCTTTTTAAACTAGAAGAGAGCAAGTGACATCACACTTGCAGTTAAAACTTTTAAAAGTAGATTGTGAACTCTTTTTTCATTAATGTAGAAAGCAAACAGTTTTTTAAATACTAAAAACAAACTATCAAATGATGTTTTTAATTTTTGTGTTAAAATTTTTAATTGTGTTTTTTATATAGAAGTTAGATAGCTTATATTTATCATTTAATCATTCATTTAGACGTTTACAAAAAAAACTGAATCTGAATAAGCTGACAATTACTAAATTGATAGGTTCAATTAGAATTTGTGTTTGTGATACGACTGTGATTTCAGATAGCAATTGATCGAATGAGTGAGCAGAAACAGGACGCTTTCATTGAGATACTTGAGAAGACCAGTGGCGGCACGAGACAGATCGCCTTTCACAGTGCTCGATGATGCGCACTGTCAGCATCAGAGCACCAGAGCAGGCAGAAAGTGAGATAGCCCAATGAGTCGCTGTTGTTTGGTTCAACTGGTCAATGACCAACGTGATAGTGGTGCAGATCATTGCCACCGCTTCAGCAGCTGTATCCGGAGAGCAAAGGCGAACAAAAAGGCATACAGTCTTTTCAGCAGTGGAATTGAGCGACCGTTGACTAAGTAAGCTTTGAATGACAGCTCTGTCGATTAGCAAGTGCGCCATTGCCTCTGCAACTGCTACCAAAAAGCAGTGGTGTGCGGCCGAGCAAAGGCATTTAGGCGCAGAAAGCATTACCAACTCTAATTACAACTTTCACTTGACATTTTCAACAAAGAAAAAATATGTTAATCAGAAGCAGTGTCAAAGAAAACGAAAGTTTTGCCGACATCGCTGTAGAAAATGCCAATGGAAGAGAAGGGAAAGCAAGTGAAAGAGGCGACGACAGTGACACTGCATGTCGGCGCCAGTGCGAGTACAAGTGCTCAATTGGCACTACACGGAAAGCAAATTGGCAATTCCAGTAGAAAGATCGATGCCAATTAGCAATCGATCAAAGGGCACAGGTGAGTGCTATCGTCAGCCTGGTGAGCATGGCGAATAAGTGGGCTCCTTTGCCAGGCAGACGTACTGGGCCACGGGCAACAATTGATGAAACTTGTGTAGTGTAGGCCAACTGCCGAAAGGATGTCTGCTCTTCTGGCTTTTGTGTACGAGCCTTTCAATGGGAGCGAATCCGAGTGAGTTGGCTTACTAAGTGGCTGTAGAAATGAAGGCACTAGAACCAATTAGCTTCTCGAAAAAGAAGAAAAGTGCCGTTTTTCATTTGTAGTCAATCAACGGTGTTAGCATTGTGTTTTTGCAGCACAATTAATGAAGAACAACAACCAAGATTTACATTGGATCAAAAAGTGGATAGCACTAGAGCAAAACAGTGAAGCGAGTGCAACAAGGGCACTACTGCATCTACCACAACAGTGAGGGCCACTACCATTACTGAGAAAGCCGGACAACGACAAAAATTGATGCAATTCAAAGTAAAGTTGTCGTGGGGCCAGTAATGTGCTGTGAGTTGAAGTAGTTTCTCTCAGACAACTGATAAAGAAGAACACATTCACACATTCACACAGTTTTACTCAGTTGCAGTACAACAGTGTAATTAATTATGATTGTCTTTTTCGTTTTGGCGTGTTTATTTTTTACTTTTGTAACGCCTAACGAAAAGAGAAAAGACATGAAAACGGTTCAGATGCCAAAAAATGAGCAAATTGAATTAAGAAGCAAAGGCAGACGTTGCTGCTGCTGTTTGGGGTAAATGAACACAAACTTTAAAGGTGGAGGCGACAAAACAAATGCTTTTGCAACAACTGCTACAAACGATTAGATGAATGATTTAAAAATGTGTTCCAACTCATCACTTTTGAAAAGCAGCACAAGCGTCAGGCTGAAGCTTTGACTGTCATTACTTTTTTGCTATGTTACAAAGCAAAACTTGAGAGATTACCCGAGAGCACTCATGAACGATGTAATGGAAGAATGAACAGTGACACTTTCACTGTAACATCAGAATAACTCTTCGGTGCACAGCTATGGTCTTTAAAGACAATCAGGAGTGAAATGAATAATTTGAGCAAGGCTCCGAATCGTCTTCCCGATCATCAGCTTTTCCAGACCCTGAGGTAGCAAATTCAGCAGTCAACAGATGAGTTTAGTACGACATTCCCTACTCGGGTGTGACAGTCTGAATTGTGTTTCACAGAAGAGAAAAGCAAAAGTTGCCCCGTTAGCACACGATCTAATACACACACAAGTTTTTCGGAAAGTTATATGCTGCTTTGAAAGCAATTGTCATCGGGTGCATATTTATAGCAAAAGACAATTTGTAATCTCCAGATGAGACGACGCTTGAGAATGCAAGGATAGTCTATTTTCAGATTAACACAGTAAGAGGAAGGAAAGTAGATGCGTTAGAACAGTGCCACGACTAGCCTGAAGTAATGCTGACTAAAGGAAAACGGAAACGGCAATAGAAAATTGACAACTCGACGAGTGAAACCGGGCATTCAAGGTTACAAAAAAGGAAAAAAGTAAAAAATACTTACCATTCGAATGTGATTTAAAGCTTTAAGTAGAGAAATAACGTTTCAATTTTGCGGGCAAATTTTCTTAGCAATGTCGTTCAAGTGGCGGTGAATGTGAGATATGCGAGGACACAGTGTAGTGAAGTACACAGCACAAAATATCACACACAAGCAGCGTACACAGAGACAGAAGTCTTATCGATTCGACGATGGTGGTGGCCTTTGAGAGGGCGAATGTGGAAAAGTGTTGCTGCGTAGGACAGAGTGGTGCACGATCGTGGCAAATTGACCTAAAAAGACGGCAATCAAAGAGCAAATCAATTTTGGTCTCGTCTGGTCAAACGTCGTCCGCTCGATCGCGTGCGAATCGACACAGTGGCGTGAATGTTTTCCCGCCGGACGGACTGAATTTGAAACAACGTGCTGCTGCTTGTTGCTTAAATGTGAGAGACAGTTCAAAGTAAACAGGCGAAGGAACAGTTCTACTGGAAAGGATGGGAGAGTGCTGACTTCAAAGCTGCCAACCTCTCTAGAAGTGCGCAGAGAGACGCATCAGAGGTAGTAGTGCCTGCCCGGCGAATGCCTTCACCGGCGTCAGGCGGAAGAGCTCACCACACTGTCGAACGAGCGGACGCTCGTACAAGTGACTAAGTGAGTGAGTGAGTGAGCGAGTGAGCGAGTGAGCTGATTTTAGAGTGACGGCAGGCGCAGAAGCAGAGACTGAAAGTCAGCAAAACAATGGCCTGCAAAACATTTGCATGCATGTGCCTGTGTGTCTGCTTCCAAGTACGATAAGTGTGCAACGACGGCAGTGACACCGACGCCGGCAATGCTAATCGGAGTGCAACTTCGATGCAAGTCGTCGTCGTTCACTGGGCGCCGGCAAGGAAACCAGACGCCAGGAAAGAAGACGGCAGCGAGTGATGCATAGCACTGTTTGGTACTGCTATCAGTCGATGCCGATGACATCGCAGTGACACTCCGAGACACATCGACTTCTCTGCACAGTGCCACTGCCAGGCAAATTGCCCAAGTAGTAAGACACGGGGAGAATGAAGTTAATTGGAGAAGCAAAGTTTTTCGGTGCATCCCTACATTCGACAACTGCGTTGACCTGATGTGACATTATTCTCTCCGATGCTGGGCGCAAAGAGTACACAGTCTTGCTGTGACGTAATTGCAGCAGATTAGTCTAATTGACCATTACAAGGTCGCTAGAGGAAGGTAATGACATAGTCGGAGTTAGCAAACGGCTTATCAGGCGACAGATCTGCTGGCAGTGGACATTGGGTGCAAAACGTTAAAGGTTGATTACTACTACCGCTGCTGCCACTACTACTACTGCAACCACAAGAAAAACTTGACTTTGAGTCCACAGGTGGTTGTGTGTGATCATCTCAAACATTGCACAAATATTTGATTTCAATATTTAGTGAAAAAACACAAAAAGACAGTTGTGAAATTTATCAAATGTTAAACCAGTAAAAGTCTAAAAATATTTTTAAATTGTTTTGCATATTAAAATTATTAATTTTATAAAAAAAGTTTAATCTGAATAACAATATGCTTTCAAATAATTTTTTTGTTAGTTCAGTGTAGTTATTCAATTGCTGAGTACTCTGTACCACCGCATCAGTTCCTTTTGAGTTTGAAGTATTGTCAGTTGCCATTGCCAATTGGCCAAACAGAGTGATGGGCAATTGGCAAAGGAAACAATGAGACAGTCTGCACATCACCATTGCTTGCTGACACATCATTTTCTATTGTGGCGAAATTGAGCAGCAGACAGACTTGACAAAGTGGGTTAGACATTGAGAGAAAACAATTTAAACCGAGACATGATTAGTCTGACAAAATGTGAGACACTAATGAGTAGACTTGCCTTCAAAATAATTTTAGAAAATGTCTCCACTCAATGATGAGCACACAACTGGCGATTATAAAAAAGATTTAACTTAAAAGATGCATTGATGATAAAAGTTTTTGTTTAAAATAAAATCAAACACAATTTAAATAGCACTGGTCTGTAGTAATCTCAGTAGAAACAGGGGGGTAAGTCTGGCAAGCCAGGACTACAGCGAGCCTTTTTTTTGCGTG
>JAALOO010000393.1_pt3 | contig 16122 bp, 12 predicted proteins | sample 7257641 | NCBI WGS metagenome assembly JAALOO01 (sample SAMN14085613, study PRJNA598686) | mite metagenome | biome: ENVO:01001000; feature: ENVO:01001002; material: ENVO:01001226; isolation source: single female mite from University of Michigan culture on fish food culture... ...
ACGGATGCTTGCTTTCTCTTCAGTCCGAATCAAGTAAGTTCATTCTCTTATTTAACCTTTACAGCACACTTTAACAACTTGCAATTTAAACTTTTCAGCTTGCTTTGTTTGCGATCATTTACGCTGCTGAAAAGTTCAATGAAAACCTTGATCCGTTAGTATCTATATAAACTGCAGTCCTTCACCTGACCGGAAAAGACTCTAAATACATTCACTCCATTGTGCAGGTACTTACGAATACTGTTTGATAAACGACCGGATGAAATTGGCCTTCTGAAAAAGGCAATGCAAAGTAAGTGCTTGTTGTTGATATGTGCTCATTGCTCGCCTGTCCGATAACACATAAGTAAATTGTCTGTCCTTTGTCTGTTTCACAGAGATAATGGAGATGATGAACAGCAGTCAGGAGAGTCAGCTGAGAGAGATCGCCAAGCCAATCGAGGCGAAGCTCGATCAGTGTCAGCTGCTGACTGCCAAGCTACTGAACCCCGAACAGCAGCAGTCCATCGACGACGACGACGACGAGATGGTCTCCTATGAGCGGTACTCGCAGTACCGCGACGAGTCGGAGATGATGGATCGCGAGTTTATTCAGAGATCTTCACAGTAATGCCAATTTGTACTAACTCTGTTCTTTTCGAAAGAAGCTTTATTTATTGCTGTGTGTAACCCGCCGCTGTGTCCCCTCGATATGACTAGTATCCCCGGTTGTGGTAGTAAGAGCGTTGCAGTTTATACTGGGCGAGCTTGCGCTTCATTATTTGCGAGCGAATGCAAAATGAAATGGCCACCACCGAAAGTAGGAAAAATAGAATTTGGTTCATGCTGGGCGACTGAGTGCTCTCGTGGTCTGCATTGTAAAAAGGGCGGTTTGATTAGGTATGAAAAACAAACTTCAAAGAGCTTACAGTTCAAGAAATCACCAAAAAGACCGTCGTCGTCGTACTCTTCACCCTCCGGCGGGTGGCAGCGGAAAAAGTCGTCGTAGGAGCGCTCGACGTAGCTGAAGCCTCGCTCCACGACCATCTCCTCGTGATTCTCCTGCGTCCCCGTGAAGACAAACACCGACTGACGGCTGAAGAGAAAGAGGCGGTCGTCGAGGAGGAAGCCGCTGAATCGGTCCCAGTCCAGTGGGTGCTCTCGGTCATTGCCGCCGGGTTCCACCTCCTTCTTGATGAGGAAGCTGCCGTCCCCCTCCGCCACCATCACCCGAAACTGGTGCGGCGAGAGGAGGAGCTCCTCTTCGGTGACGTTCCCACCGTGGCCCTCCTTCTCCACTTTGCACTCCTGCACGTACCAGCTGCTGCTGCCATTACTACTGCCGAACATGGGCGAGAAGCCAAAGAAGTAGCCCTCATTGTCAGTGCCCAGTACGACGGCGCACTTTTTACCCGCCCACTGGTCCTCCTCCTCCGTACTGGTGATGGCGCCGGCCTGGGCGCACCCGCCCGCCGTCAGATCGAAGACATCCTCCAGGCGGTTGGTCGACAGGCGAAGCACCTGATCGGTGCTGGTGCCCTTCTCGTAGATGAAGCCAATCAGCTCATCCTCCTCGGTTTCCTCCCCTTTCTGAAGGAGACTGTAGTAGCCAAAGGCGGTGGCAATGCGGTCGCCGGCGCGGGCGGGATCAAAGCCCCAGCGTTCGGTCATTGTCATCGCCTCTGCGATGTGCAGATTGTAGATGGCTGGCTGGCTGTCCAGGTAGTGAATGTCCGATGGGGCGATCTGGTAGACGATGTGCTCCTTCTTCTCATCTATGTCCTTTTGCACCACGAGGAAGAGCTTGTCTTTGAAGAGGACAGTGGCAACGACTTCAAATGACTTGCTGGGCGGTGGTTCATCACCACCACCTTGATTGCAAATGGGATTCTGAAAAGGAGAAAATCGGGTTTGTTTAAAATCACCATCATCATCAGCAGCAGCAGCATCACAGTGTGTTTACTTGGTTGGCAGAGACAAAAAAGGCGAAAACAGCAGAAAGCAGACAACTCAACAGCAACAAGTAGACAACTTGGTGGTGGCGGAAGGTCATTTTCAGTGTACGGTTTTCGGGGTGTGTGTGTTTGCGAGTGAGTTCTGGTGATGAATATGAGTCTGATTATAACAAGACAAATTGCACAGTGTTTGCACAGCTCAGCTTTTTCGAATTTGCCCTACTACTACTTCTTGACACACGTCAACATTCAGGAATCGCAGCTGATCTGCTTGAGCACTTCCATGACCTAAAACGAAAAACAAAATCGAGAAGATGAATCCAAAAGAAGAACTACCTCCCAGCAACTCTACCTCATTCATCGTTGGGCGATTTTTTTTGCGCTGCTCAATGCAGCACTTGGCGAGAATGGTCAACTTGAGCGCCGCCTCCTGGTTCCAGTCGGTGACGCGAGTGTCCAGCGCCTGCGCCATCACCGCCTCATCCACCGTCAAACTGGCGGCGTTGACAAAGTCGAGGAGGTAGCTGCGGCTGCTCTTGCAACCACCACCAGCACCACCGCCGCCCTCCAGTGCTGCCAGCTTATCGAACTCATCGCCGAGCAGCTCGTCAATGTAGGAGACAATGTCCGCCTCGTCGCGGTCCGCGTCAAAGGCCGTCAGGCCGGTGAGCAGCTCCAGAAGGACTACGCCGTAGCTGAAGGTGTCAATCTTGACGGAGACGTCGCCGCGAAAGGCTTCCGGCGCCATGTACACACTGGTGCCGATGATGGTGCTAGTGACCACCGTGGTGCTGGTGTTCGAGGCGGAGCCCTGGCGGACGAGGCCCAGGTCGCCGAGGCGGGCGCCCAGGCGGTCGTCGAGGAAGATGTTGGCGCTCTTGATGTCCCGGTGGACGTACGGTCGGGCGACCGACATTCGGTCCTTGTCGAGAGGGGTGCTGAAGTTGTGCAGATACACCAGCGCCTTGGCCACGTCCAGGGCGATCTGCCAGCGGTGGACGAAGGAGAGAACGGTGTTGGGATGCTTTGATCGTGGTTGTTGCTGCTGCTGTCCCTTGGTGAGAAAGTCCTGCAGAGAGCCGTTTTCAAGGTACTCAGTAACGATGCACAGGCTGGGCCCGTCGTTGGAGTAGCCAAAGAGGCGAATCAGGTTGGGGTGCTGCAGGCGGTACATGGTGGTCAGCTCGGCGACGAACTGGCTTGTTTTGGAGTCTTCCTGCTCCTGCTCAGCCGCCCCCTGCAGACTGGGCAGCTGCTTGAAGCGCTTCACGGCGACGTACTTCAGGCGGGCCAGTTCAGGAGGGCAGTTGAGGTGAGCCGTGGCGCAGCGAAAGACCTCGCCGAAAGAGCCCTCGCCCACTTTGGCGCCTCCTTCGCCGATGTCCGCCGGGGAAAAGTTCTCCGTGGCGCGTTGAAGGTCGCGGTAGGCAAATCGAACCGGTGACAGAGTGGTCTCCTGATCACTGGAAGAAGATGGTAGAGGTGGTGTTTGCTGGTTGCCCAACAAGTAGAGATCTTCTTTGGTGTCCTCCTCACTGCTGAAGGAGATCAGGGAGCGTGTGGGTGCACTGGGCTTCAGTAGAGAGCTGCTGCTGTGGTCATTGTTGCTGCTGCTGATGATGAGATTGTCCGCCACCGAGCTGTATTCGGGCAGCTTGTCTGAGGACCAGCTCACCGATCGGCTGTTCAGATTAGGCGGTGGCTTCTTCTCAAAGAATGCCGAATCCTCCTCTTCTTTATTCTTTTTGCCTTCATCTCCCTCCTTTTTAGTTGACTGCTGACTGCTGACGCTGGCCCTCACCAGATCGGCCGCCCGGTTCAGGGCACACGCCTCCAGAAAGTGGATCGCCTCTGCGATCGTATGCCTCCGTCGGCCATAGGTGCCCCAGTACTCGAGCAGGGCGCCGGAGGAGCTGCAGCCAGGTCGCTTTCGCTGCTCTTCTAGCAAGGCAATGTCGGTGGTCTTCAGCAGCAGCTCGCCGGGGCGGTCCGGGTTGGGCAGTGAGCTGGCCAGCGTCTTCCAGTTGTCGTTCACGTCCAGCAGGCCGATCAGCTGGTGGCGGTGGGTGGCCGGCAGGTGACGCAGTTCACTCTCCAGGCTGATCATCCGGTCCATCTTCAGGATCATGGCAGTTAGCTGCTGAGCTGAGGTGTGTGTGCTGAGGATGGTCAAAGCTGTTGATGCTCAGGCAAATGAGCAAGAGAGCTTATCTCTCGAACATAGTCTCCCTCTTCAAGTTTGTGTGTGTGTTGTGGTGGCCACCAAGAGCAGAGGCGACAACAACAACAACAAGTGCAGCAACAGCAGCAGCAGCTTGTGCAACTTTCCCTCATGATCGGCTGTGAAGTTTCGTGCTGTCTTTTTTGAATATCTGCACAAGAAGTGCTTTTGCAAGTGGACACTTTTGTGCTGACGTTTAATTTGGAACGCTGAATGAGAAAGAGAAAAAAGTGATGAGGTTTAAACGATGTCATCATCATCATCACTTGAATCGTCCTCATCCTCGTCGCCTTGTCGAATTCGCTTCCTTTTTGTGCTGCGCTGCTTGCGGGACTTTTTGCGGTGCTTCTTTTTGGCGTGATATTCATCACTGTCATCATCCTCATCACCGCCCTCACTGCAGCTCCAGAGTGCGGGCACGCTGACGACACTGCGCGATTCCATGTCATACCAGAGGAGGTAGCGATGGTAGCCACCGCAGAGGAGGCCACAGACGTTGGCCAGGTTGAGGAAGAAGTAGAAGTAGTAGGCGAAGCAGAGGCGACACACCAGATGACCGGTGATGCCCACCACAAACAGCGTCAGCAGGTACTGGTGCCCAAGCAGCCAGTAAAGGTACACCACACTGGGGTGGGAAAGAAGATTGTTAGGGAGAAAGTATCATCAATTGGAAAGAGTGACCTACCCGGCGAGCAGACTGTTGCCGTAGAAGAAGATCTTCGCATTGAGCACCGTCAGGCTCTTGTCCGGCTCAAAGTAGAAGCCGGTGGGCTCGACGTCGCGAATGTAGATCAGCTGCGCACTGAAGAAGAGGAAGGCAGTGTCGAGGAAGAGCAGGTACTTCGCCAACAGGCCAAAGTTCACCTCCACAAGCATGACACACAGGCTAGTGAGACAAGATCAAACTGATGACCTGAAAAAACTGTTTTTTGCTGTAAGCTTTAGCTGGTGAAAATGGTGAAAGTTTTAATGAAAGTTTATTGTTTACATGTTGTTAGTACACGTTGTGAAACAAAGAGACGGTTGTAGCGATTGTAATAAGAATTCGAATTCGAAATGAATGAAAAAATTTTCAGCGGTTTTTCAGATGAGTTTTACATTAACAGTGCGGTCCTCTTTTGCGGTCCTTTTTTAGGCCAGGTACTGGTAGGTGTCCTTGGAGCCTTCAGATCGCTCGAGGTACTCCTTCTCAATGAGTATGTCGACGCATTTCTATAAATAGAAAACGGGGGCGTTAGAAAAAGAGCTTGTCAGATAAGCAGAAAAGTCATTACCTTGATAACATTGACATTGGGCTTGAATCTCGACGACAGCTGATTGATCACTTCCGCCAGCAGTTGCTGATGCTTTAGCGTGCGGCGCATCTTCATAATACGTACAATGGCGGCCTGCAAGAAAAAAATGGAGACAACGGTTAGTTGGTGAACGGTGGACAAAATTTTGACTCTTAAACAAGCGTTACCTGAATGACCAGCTTTCGGTCCTCCTCAATGTGCTTGTGCGTCTTCTCCTGGTCCTGCTTGATCTCCGCCTTCATGGGCACGTTAATGTTGACGCGCAGCTTCTTGTTCTTGTAGCCGAGGAAGAGCGAGAGGGTGGTGTTCTCGTAGAGGGTGTACTCGTCGCCGTTGCCCTCACATGCAATCGGCCCGCTGCCGTTTTTAGAGTTGCTCGCCGGCTCGTTGCCCATGCCCAGGCCGGCGTCGTCGCTGGCCATCAGCAGCAGCTTCGCCTTGAGCAGAATCTGCAACACCTGTACGAGCATCTCCTTCTTGATGTTGGTGCTGTCAAAGAGTTGAGCCACGGTGTAGCTGTCATTGTTGTTGAACTGCAGCAGGACGGCGATTTGATAAGTGGAGGCCTACAAAAAAAGGGAATTGTGTTTAGCATTCGGTAGGATCATCTTTACGGGTTAAATGCTTACTTGGAGAGTGTACTTGTTCTTGAAGCAAGTGGTGACAACTTCACCCTTAGACATGCTGTACAGCCAGTGAAGCTTTCGACCACTGTGCTGACTACTGTAGAAAGTGGTAAAGCGGTTGATGCACTTTTCCAGCTGAAAGAAACCAATGCGAGTTAGTACTAAGATAAGACGGAGAAAAAAGATGAACAAATTACTTCATTGGGGAGGACAAATGTGAATGTTTGTTGAAAAGGCCACGATCCAGAGCTGAGAACTTGGATGCCGAAATCAATGTCAAGGGGCTGCTCGTTAGAGCTGCTGAGGTTCTTCTTGAAGAGCTCATTTAAATCTTTGCTCACTCCAATGTCCTGGAACATTCGCTGGAGCTTAGACGTATACTCAAAACCGCAAGAGTGCTGAAAAAAGTAAACAATCAAGTTAGAGCAGTTCGTGTAAAAAAGTCTAATACAAAGTTTTCATTACCTTAAGCTTAGATATCATACTAGCTTCAGCGTCGTCGCTTGCAGAGAGGTGCTGCACCAGTCGCTTGGCCAACATTTTGCTGTAAAACTTCTGGAAAACGTCCTTGTCCTCAATGTACTTGAAAACAATCATCTAACAAAGGAGGGCAATGATTAATACCAAAAAAACTAATCCTCCTCAATCATCAAACAACACACATACCACTTGGTTGAGAGTGTCTTCAAGTTCATTTTCTTCGTGAATCTTTGAAGTCTTCTTCAAGAGGAGATCGCAAAACTTTGCCAGCAACTCGGGCGACTTGCTAGATGAATTGGCCACTTTGGTAACTGAGTTGTTGTTGATGAATTTACCGCAGGCCTTAACAAGAAAAGTGTTTAGAGAAAAGGCGGAGACCAAAAATCAGCAATAACAAAAGCCACTTACCTTATCGAGGGCAGCAACAAAGCCGGTGTCATTAGCGAATGATTCCTGAACCAGGGTGCTGTACTTTTTGTGGACTTGCAAAATGGTGTTGACATAGTTTTTAGGGTCTTGGGCAGCAGACTCGCCACACTTTTCAATTGCCGCGAGGCCTTGCGTGTAGATGTGATTTTCCAGACGGCTCTTGAGCTCGGTCAGTCCGTCGGGAATGCGCAACACTAGCTGGTACATGCGCCCCAGATCTTCGTTTTTGTCATCATTGAGTAGGTTCTGAAACTCCTGGTGAAACTTCTCCAGGTGATCTTCGATCAGCACTTTCTCACAGGTCTGCATCAGCTGAGGAAGGGTGTCCTTATGCAGGTAGAGCATGATTCGACGATTCTCCTCGTTGATTCGCTGCTCCGCCTTCTTCATGTACTCGGTCACCGAGTTGGAAGCGAGGAACGTTTCACTCTCCAGCTTGTAGAAGCGCTCAGTGTCGACGAAGAACTTGACCTCAAAGGCCTCGTGGTACACATTCAAGCTTGGCCCTTTGTTCCCATCATTGTCGTTGATGCCTAGCTCGACTAAAAAATAGAGAAATAAAGACACAAATGTTAGACAAAACCGAATGATTAAAATGCCCAGCAGAAGGGTGATCTTACCATAGCAGCCCATAACTCCGCTGATGAGACTAGTATTGATGGTTTCACCATTTCGCTCCTTCTCAATCAGCTTCAGAACGGCATTCGTAACGGGGTGATTTAAAGATGAGAAGAGCACTTCACGCCAGGTAACGAGAGCCAACTAAATAGCGCAAAAGTTTTGTCAGATAAAAGTACTCATCATAGAAAAGAAACAGATAAAAACATGCCTGGTAGATCTCGTAGATTTCCTTCCGCCCTTCATCACACTCTCTCTTCACCCAGTGACGGTTAAGATACGAGCAGATGCCGTTCAAGACGCGACTGGAGAACTGGTAATCATCCCAGTGTTTGGTGAAGAAGCGCAGAACGTTTTCGTCCGACAGATCAATTCCTTCCTAAAATGGGGAAGACACAGACAAATAATGTAAACAAAGAGGTAAAAATCCTCATCTTAGATAACACTTACGTTTAGAAGTTTGTTAAGGTACTCTTTGAGAAATTTACTAAGACGTTTGTAGAGCTCAAAACCAACGAACTGGGCCCCGCTGTTTGCGACGACGTTGTTGGCACAAGAGTTGCGACCGGACGTTCGGTTAGACGGTCGAATTGGAGTCTGCCCTTGCACGATGGGCCCGCTGTTGACCGCTGTAGAGTGGACCGAGGTGCAGTAATTGTAAACATGGCTAAAGAGTAAAGTAAGTTGAGAAAAAGAATTACGTCATTGGAAAACAAAGAAAGAAATGACAAAGAAATTCCGCCTTTTCGCCCATACCTGTACATCTCCATGTACCGCATCTTGCTGATGGATTCATTCTTAAACACCTGCGCTATTCCCTGGGAAAGATCCTCCCAGAGAACGGCTAGATCCGTCGATTTAAGGGTCGCAGGCAAGGGATTGGTCATCATCGAGTTTGTTGTTTTTGTTAAAATGTAGAAAGATTAACACAACACAATGCTGAGTGAGCAACGCACAGACTGCGACTGAATGCGGCGGCGCAGGCACAGCTGACGACGAATGGAATGGAGAGAGTCTTGTAAACTGCAGTACGAAAAGTTAGGCAGTGCATTTTTCCGAACCTTTTGCCGCTGCCCGTGCAAGTCAAGCCAAGTAGCGGCAGCACCGTCGCAGCACGGGGAAGGCTACAGTTGGAACAACAAATCGGCCAAACTTTTCTGATGATAACTGAAAAAAAATTTCCTTTGTGCCCCTACATCTAAGTCTGCAGAAAGTCTTCCCATGGGAAAAAGCGTGTTTGCCTCCGTCTGCTTCTGCCTGCCTGCCCTACCTCACCTGCTGCTGCATCCTTCTTCCAAGGGACCTGGCCCCCCGGTCGGTATCATGGTCACCACGTGGACTGCCCTCTCGAGGAGATCTTTGTTCTTGGGATCACCCATTTAAATCTCTGTTATCAGTTGCAATGAAGGCTACTGCAACCGTTGCACAAGTGCTGCTGCAGCAGAATCAAGTGACGCACCTGTACACTGCCGACGACGACCTAGGTTCGCAGTAAACAGAGTGATGCTATTTACGGCGGTAGTTGAGTGATTTGTTGCTTCAGTAGTAGAAGCAGCTCTTGCACCACTGGTTGCCATCAAGTGATGCGACTGCCATCCTCGTAGAAATGTCAATGTCTCTGGTCGAATGGTGCAACCACCACCAACTCTCAAGTCATCGGCTTCGGCTCTGGCGTCTGCTTACGCAGCAACAGCAGCAATCAAGCTAAGCCAGATGAGCGTGGGCAAGAGATTTTGTGTTTGCGTCTGAAGAACGAAGATTGAGAAACATGCCGCACGAACTGCTTCCTACTTTCTTTTTCTTTTTCTTCGACTTTTTTTGTTGTTACCATCGCCAACAATCGAACGGGCACGGCATTAGAGTTGCTCAAGCAAAGCCGGCCACAGTCATTTGCAGCCTGCCGTTGTTTGTTGGCACTGATTGCCCCGTTGATTGAGGCCTCCTCTTTCTTCAGCCGCCGGTACAGCAAGCCTTCCTCTTCAGATGTCGGGAAAGTCAAATCAGTCGCTCTCGAAGGGAAAGGAGAAGTTGTCCAAGAAGAAGTCGAAATCGAAGTCAAAGTCAGGCAAAGAGCTTCAAAAGAGCTCTCTGGAGCAGTCCTCCTCCTCCTCCTCAAGTGTTGTCAGCTCTTCAACTAGTAGTAGTTCAACTGTGGTCGACAGTAGCAAAGTGGTCTCCTCCGAAGCCGACGAAGCTGAGGATAACCGGAACCTGCTGAAGAGAATTTTTGAAAAAATATCTCACAATCCAAACGACTGGGCCAACTGCACCGCCATTCGCATTGAACTGGTTGCAAGGGATCCCAAAAACCACAAGTTCAAAGAAGGTGGCGGAGGATCGGCTAAGCAAACCAAAGCTGTTAGTTCAGTGAAAGTGTCGCCCAACAAAAGTACCGAGTACCCAAAAGCAACTGCATTGGTCAAGTTGACCGGCTCTGAAGAGAAGGAGGCGTCAGCCAAAAAGAAAACGACTCAAGCTGACGACAGCCCCCGAAAAGGGAAGGAAAAAGTTCGAAAGGAGGAGAAAGAAAGTAAACAAAGCACTGAGCAGTAGAACGACTGTTTATTTGTCAACTTCAACTTTTTCTGCTTTCATTTTATGCCTTCAATTTCAAACCGCATTCTCCCGAATCCACTTGAGGTACTCGGCGACGCGAGTGTACACGCCCGGGTAGCCCGCCTGAGCACAGCGATTGCCAAAGGACACTAAACGAAGAATTAATAAGGTTCAAACTGTTTGCTCATCATCATCTCATTTCACCACCACAAATACACTCACCCACGCCCACAATGGTCCACTTGCGCGTACTGTCGGCGAGCATCAGCGGCGATCCGCTGTCACCTTTAGCGAAATTCAGTTCGGTTAATCATCGTCATCAGTTACTACATCTCGCGTTACCTTGACAGGCATCCTTCCCGCCCTCCACAAAGCCCGCGCAGAGAAAGTTTTTGCCAATGGGCTGAAAGTACCGCTTGTCGCAGTCGACATTGTCCCAGACGGGCAGCGAGACCTGCTGGAGGACGCCGCTGCTCTGCCCGCCGTACTTGGTGGTGCCCCAGCCGACGACGGTGGCCACGTAGCCGACCAGGTTGCGTCGGCGGTACTGCTCGTCGGGCAGGCAGATCGGCGAGACCGTTTCGCTGAACTGCGCCGGCCGGTCGAGCTTCAGCAGGCAGATGTCATTGTAGAAGCCGTTGCGCTTGAACTCGGGGTGCTGCAGCACGGACACCACCTTGAAGGTCTGCGCCGGCGGCAGGCCCTCCTCCTCCACCTCGCTGTTGATGTTGTGCTCGCCCAGCTTGATCAGCAGCTGCTCCTTTCGGTAGCTAGGGAAGGGAAGAGTGATACTAGACTGTTTGTTTATCTATCCGTTATCAGCTTACGTCTGGCCTCGGTGATCGGAGAGGCAGTGCGATGCGGTGATAACATGGTACTGTCCAATCAGCGCCCCGCCGCACCAGTACTTGCTGCCCTTGGGGGTGGTGAGGAAGATGGCCGCCTGGAGGAATGATAAGATAGGGTGATTGGGGATGATGTTTTCAGCTGTTATCAGTTTTATGCTAGTGCCACTTACCACCCAAGGCCACTGGCCAGGCAGGGCGTCCTCGCCGCCGACGATGCGAGCGTCGCGGCCAGAGAGACCGCATTCTAAAAAAAAGAAAAACTGTTGAGCCTTGGAACACTGTTGAACACTTCGCTTACCTTCAGTGGAAATCAGAGAACTTCCTGGTTCTAGTACTTCGGGTCTGGCTGTTGTAGTGGTAGTTGTTGTTGTTGTTGACGTTGTGGTTGTGGTTGATGTGGGCGCTCTGAATGGTGGCGGCGGTCGCCGGTTGTTTGAAGGGAAACTGGGCTGATATACGACATTAGGTCGAGATGTGTGCGAAGACCAGACAAAGTGGTTTGGTCGACGAGTGGTCGTGGTGGTAGTCGTGGTGGTGGTGGTAGTCGTTGTTGTCGAGGTTGTCGTAGAAGTTGTGCTCGTAGAAGTTTTTGGTTTAAAGATGACTGATGGCTTGTGATGGTTTGGCAGTGAAGGTGGTTTGGGGGAGGATGAAGGAGGAGGAAAAAGGAGGTCCTTATCGTTTGGCACTGGAGTGGTAGTTGAGCTGGAGGAGCCGAGGATGTCAATGACCGGGGCAGAGGTGGCAAAGACGCCCAGTGCGTGCTCGCCGGTCAGTGAGCTGTTTCCAGTAGGCCTCTGCAAAAAACTGTGTTAGTAGAAATAAAATGGCAAAGAAAACCCCAGCAGTTTACAAATGGCCTGATGCCCTGGAGGCCGTCCACCGGACAGCAGACGCCCGGGAGGAGGAGGTTGCGAAAGCAGATGGATTGCCGGAGAATGGTGAGATCGAGGATGAGGTAGAGACAGCGACGGAGGTCGCTGCACTCCCCTCGAGTGTTGAAGGGCGTCAGGCAGTGGTTGTTGAGATGGTGGTGGCTGTTGGCAGCGGAGACAGAGTTCGACAGACTGCTGCTCAGCGAGGTCAGGTTGAGGCGGGTGGAGGACAAGGCCAACGGGCTGCTTGGCGAGATCCCTGAAAAAAGTAAGAGAGAAAACGAGTTGAAAACGCAAGAAAGCATCGAATTGCACCCCACTACTAACATGGCCTCTTTGGCTTGGGAAAAACCTGCGACTGGACGAGGATGCTCGGCGAGAGAAGAAGCAGCCCCAGGAGGAGCAGCCGCCACCAGCAGCCGGCACCCTTGGCAATCACTGGCGAACAGTGGGGGACCATGGTCGAGTCTGGTCGAGTAGCACACTATGGCACACATTCAAGTCGGTGGACATATTAGTTAGACAGTGGTGCTGGTCAACGACGACGAACTGAACTGCACAGACACATGATGCCCGGTGATTAGGAGAAAGAGAAAGACAGTATCGACCAGTCGCTTTGGTTGATCTCTAACGAGCAATACTGGGCAAATAAATGCTGCCCACCGCCACCTCCACTTGGACAGTACCGCCGCCGCCAACAGTAGTAATAAAAAGTAAAAGCAAAACAAGAGAAGAGCAAGAGAAATGAAGGCAGTGGAATGCCGAGTGATGCAATGAACTCTCTGTGATGCAGAACTCACACTGAACAGCAGCTACCACCACCACTGGTGCAACAAGTGTGACCTCATTGGGGCAGTCCGCGCAAAGCGACGGCAACGGCAATAGCAACGGCGGCGACGATGACGACGACGTGTGGCCTACTAAACCTGAAGAGAGGATGCTCTGTTCGGTGGCCAGTAGTAGCAGTTGGCAGCAGTAGTGCCCGACAGAGCTTTCGGACACAGTGTTGCGCCCACAATGTCAACGGTGACTTGTGAACGTGAACGTGAATGCAACAAGTGAGAACAACAACAACAAAACAGCAGCAGTGTGATGACATGTCTATTGATTTCTATTGATGATGGGATGCAGTGGTAATAATGGCAAAAAAGTAAAAAGGACAATAATAATAAAATGGACACTATTGTACAGGTTGTGGGAAACATTTGGGGGAAACAGATGCGACATTTACACTGAAGGGACACTGACAGTGCAAGCTCATTGCAGCTTCATTGCTCAGCTCTCTCGAACCACTCTAGTTGCTGTTCGTGCTGACAATCTGGTTGATCCAGCCGACGAAGGAAGAGACTTTGGCGTACACTCCCGGAACTCCATTGCGTCCGCATCCGAAGCCTACATAGATAGAAGAGATAGAAGAGATAGTTTTTATAGCTGATAATACACTTTTTTCCCAACAGAAGAACGTACCCCAAGAGACCAGCCCCGTCAGTTCGTAGAAGCCCTCCGACTGACAGACCAGGCCGCTGCCGCCGTCGCCGGTGCAGGCGTCATTGCCCAGCTCGCCGCCGGCGCAGAAGCTGCTGACGGGGAGGATGAAGAGCCGCTCGGTGACGTTGTTGATGCGAGCGCTGCACTCCTGGTCTTCCACCACCGGCACCGAGGCCTGGCGCACGCGAAGCGCCACAGGGCCGGCTGGGCCATTGAGGAAAAAGTAAAGATGAGAGATTACAAATCTAAATCTTTTTCTAATCTAAACACACCACACTTACACTCATGCTGAAAGCCGTAGCCGGTGACGGTGCACCGCTTGCCCGCCAGGCCCCGATCAGCCGAGCTGGAGCGCGTGGTGGGCAGGCAGACGAGACACGTTTCCGCGTTCAGCTCCACTGGTGAGCTCAGTTTGAGCAAGGCGATGTCTGCAAATAAAGTGTGTGCGTGAGTGAGTGTGACAATGTGAATAGTCTGCTGTCAGGAAATGCTGCCTTCCCCCTGCCTACCGTTGTCCAGCGTCTGTCCATTGTGATTGTGGTGCACATAGCTGGTGGCCACCTTGATGCCCAGCTTGTTGCTCCGTTTTAGATCGTACTCGCCGGCGCGCACGAAAATGGGCTCGTTCTTGCGGATGAAGCTGAAATATTTATAAAAGTTTGGTTATTAAAGTTATCTACTGTTTAACTTCAACTTACGCCGTGAGACAGTGGGCGGCAGTGAGCACCCATTGGCGGCCAATCAGCGCCCCTCCGCAGATGTAGTTGTTCTTCTGGTTCATGAGGGCCACCTGCCAGCACCACTCTCCCGGGTAGGAATCGGCGCCCACCACTCGTCGTCCGCGACCTCCTCCTTGCTGCTTCACCCCCTTCACGCCGCAAATGTGCGGCATTGAGTGCTGCGAATCGTAGTCGTTGCTGATGATGATGGTGCTGTCTGGAATTGGAGCAGGAAACAGAGGCTTCAAGGGCTGTTCTGGCTGTTGAGGTGGTGGTGGTGCCGGGTGGGGATGTGGGTGTGCATGAATCTGGATCGGCTTGACCATGGCAGGAGGACCGCCGCCGGTGTTTGCCGCCGCGAGAAAGGCCTCCAGCTTGTCGATCTCCCCGCTCGGTGCACAGCACAGCTGTCCCTTGGAGCAGTGGAACTTGGGGTAGATGGAGTTGCCGCCCAGACAGGCGAAGCGAAACATCGGCGCCAGACAGTTCCCGGGACAGGGAAACAGTGGCTGCACCGGCTTTTTCTTGTGGCTCACCACCACTGCTGGCTTTGTTTCGGGTTCGGCTGCTGCCGATGCTGCTAAAGGGTCAAATGAGTTCGGGTCAATGACGTGCGGGAGAATGAAGTGATGGGGATTGGTGGACTGCTGCTGCTGCTGCTGCTCAGGACCGATGAAGGCGTTCTCGGGCAGTGACTGTGAGGTGTCGCCAGGAAAGTGCACTACCTGCTCCCCAATGCCCACTGGAGGTGCTTGCTGCTGAGGTGAAGTTGGCTTGCGATGTTTATTTGCCTTGGGAGGAATCGGCTGCATCGGCGGAATGGGCATCCCTCCTGAATTGGGTTTAGGAATGAACCCGTTTAGATGCTGGCCATTCCCATTGTTGTTGTTGTTGGTAGTGTACTGAAGATGCAGACCGGGAGGCGGGAAAAACTGCTGTCCGCCTGGGTGCATCGGTGGTCGAATAGGCACTCGGTTTGCATATGGTGGCTGCATTCCATGTGCCGGACCGATCATGTCATCCCCTGAAAGCAGTCCATCAGTGCCCTTGATGTCCTCCTGGGAAGAGGAGGAGGAAGTTTGCTCTGAAGAACCAGCTCCTCCTTCTCCTCCCTTCCGATCAGCACAGCAGATGGTACCGGAGGCGCAATCCGAGGTTTTGAGGACTAGCTCAAATGGTTTGTTGCACATTCCACTGAGTACCACAGGGATGCAGTTGCCATCGCAGGGGCCAATCACCGGCGTGGCCGAAGTGGTCGGCTCTCGGTTCACACAGCAGGAGCCGCCATTGGGGCAAAACTGACCGGCGTCCACCTCGTCGCAAAGCAGACTGAAGAGCGAGATGACGCAAGTGCCGTCACAGGAGGGCAGTGAGGACTGGGTTGTGGGCGGAGGAAAAGGCGGTGGTGAACTGGTCACTGCTGAATTGCTACCGAAAGACTGCGCCAACTCCGAACCGATGTTCTTCGTCTCATTGAGGGCGACACTTTGCTGGACGAGCTTGATCAGGTTCTTCGTCAGCTGGTCCACCTGACTACCTCCCTCAGCGGGCTCCCGCTCCAGACAACACTCCTCCTCTTCGGGGTTGTTGCAGACGCCGGGGCCTCGAAGTGCCTTCACGCAGAAGGTGGCGCCCGCAGAGGAAAAGCGAGTGCACTCTACTGGACAGGAGTTGCTGCTGCCGGTGATGGAGAAAGAGGAGGAATCGCGACCAGACTCATTCAGAAGGGAATTGGCGAGGTTCAGCAGGTCAAGGGCGGGCGAGGTGGTGGTCGTGGGGATGTTTGATGTTTGATCGGCACCTGAATTGACAGGAGGTGGAACAGGTTCAGTGGTGGTGTGCAGGATCAAATCCGGCCCTGCTGAGGGCTGTGTGGTGGTGATCGTCGCACTGCTGCTGCCCATCACTGTTGACTGCTGTTGACCGCCACCACTAGAGTGATTGTGGTTGTTGGAGATCACACTGAAGGTCTCCACTGTCATGGCCACCGTCGGAGGCGGTTCGGTGCTGGTGTAGGTGGATAGGTACTCGGG
>JAALOO010001431.1_pt1 | contig 16113 bp, 14 predicted proteins | sample 7257641 | NCBI WGS metagenome assembly JAALOO01 (sample SAMN14085613, study PRJNA598686) | mite metagenome | biome: ENVO:01001000; feature: ENVO:01001002; material: ENVO:01001226; isolation source: single female mite from University of Michigan culture on fish food culture... ...
AAAACTAGTACATTTAACAATTTATAAAATACAACCAGAAGGGTAGTTTCGAAAAGAGATAAAAATCGGCGCGTTTCTTCCCGATTCATCAGCGGAAGGTGACGGTAGAGATGAGACTCATTGACGAGGGCTCTTTTCCGACGACCATAAAAGCCTTAAAATGGTAGAAACACTTGTAGTGACAGGCCAGAATAGGAAACAAGACTTGGCTTACCGTGAGGTTTTGGAGTGAAAACTGAAGTGAGAGCGAGGAAGAGCGGAACGACACTGAGAGAGTAGATGAAACTGCTCAGGACGGCGTTCATGGGGGTGAAGCGCAGCTGGCGGATGAGGTTGCCGTTGCTCGTACTGTTTGAGTTGTTCACTCCTAAGCGGACGGCGCTGTTGTTGCGAGTCATGAGCCAGCTTGTGAACAGATTTCGCCCCCATGCAGGACCAGGCACTTGAAACTGACTTGAACCACTATTGACAGTGCTGTTTGCCGTGCTGGTTCTCCTCGTGGCCATATCTCCAGGACCTGTGCCATTGACAGTGCAGTGAACAGTTTGGTGGCCGAGGAAAACAAGTAGAAGGACGGTGACTGCCTGTTGAAGAGACATTGCTTGGCAAATACAAACGCGGATCTCACTTTGACTCCGGACAAGGATACAGCCGCAAATGATCTGGCTGCTTGTGTCGACACTTGAAGACGACGAAATGCTTTGCTCGAATTGGTTTGTCTCCTGTCATTTGTCGTCGTTATGGACTGAGTGCGGCACCGGTGTGCACAAAGGACAGGGCACAGCGCCACATGCCCAACACTCGGTCTCACAATGGCCATCAGCACACACAATTGGCCGGCTCGATTAAATCCATTTGAGGTAGCATCAACTGCACGACTGGCCATGTAAGACAACGCCAAGACAATGCACACTTCAGAAGGCAGTGCACATTTCAAGTTAGCATGCGAACACAATAGCATCACTGGCAGACACTGAATTCACTGTGATACCTTCCCTCCTGAATGTGATACCAACTTATCACCGTACTTTCAATGTTGCAACTATTCAATACAGCGTATGTTTTGTGAAACAAAGTGGATACCACCTGCAGGTACATCGTTTTGCTCTACTTACAGGAAAAAGGGAGTGCTTTTCGGGAATGTGTATTTGAGCAATAAAAGTAAAACAGGAAAAAATTTACAGTTACAGAGTCAATAAATTAACAAAAAAGATACGTAGTTATTGTCTTGCTTACACTTTTGCAAACAGCTGACGGTTGAACATTAGGTTAGTTAAAACAAGATTTTTTGTGTTTTTTAATGATAGCGTCGGACAGGTACCAAACTCTTTATTGCAATCCTTATCAGCGAAGCCAATCTTTGCAGCTTTTATGTAAAACTTGACTGTCCGTCTGCTCTTCTCGTTGAGAGAACTCCAAGTGTCGACATGCTTTTCCAGACTGAGTTTAAAAGAAAACATTTGGGCAAGTTGGAAAATAATAAAAAACACTAAAATATATTTTAAACTCACCTTAGCAGATCAATGGCGTTCAAAGAGAATGATTTGAGCATTTTGTTGCGAGATATAATTTTCTGGTGAATCTCGCAAACTATTCGCGACTGACAATCACTATCGGTGATCTGGTTTAGGGCGGTTTTTATGAGTACTTTTGTCAAATAATATATTGAACTTTGCAAAACAACAGTTACCTCATATCGTCTAAGGCCATTTCGAATGACTGAGTAAACTTCCCGAATAGATGAATAAACGGCATCCATTGCCCTAATTGATTTCTCCATTTCAGCGACTGGTGTGGTTGCATTGACAGCCTCAAGGGTAGTGTTCAGTGCCGTTGAAGCCAACTCTTCAAGTTCATCTTGCACTTTATCAGGCACCAAAGCATTCTCTGGTGGAGACGGAATTTTTAATGGTGTCATATGGCGGCGACTGATGGCCATCCTAAACACGCGGGCAATGTTTTTGAGAGCGTCAAGTTGTACAAAGCTGTTGCTGCTGCTTCCTGATGGCTTTGCAGTGTCTCCACTTGTTGTGCTACCTGTTAAAAGCAGACAAATGATGTCTTTCACAATATCACTGTAGTTCACTTACCTGAAGAAGTAGAGGCCGATGCATGCAAAGGATCAGAGAAAACTGCAGACAGTACTGAGTTGAAGGGTTTTCCGCTGGTGAAAGACGAAACAACGCTAGAAAGAGCATTCAATGCCGGCGGAATGCCGGCCAAGGCCAATGGAGCCATCACCAGAGAAGGTAGTAATGGTAGTGCAAATAAAAATGTGGCTAGAGCCTGTTGGGAGGAAGGAGTAAAGTTACAAGTTTCAGTAGAAGAGTTCAAGAGTTTTAATTGAAGCACTTACCAGTGGGCCTGAGAAGAGGGTAGAAATTGGCGTTTGTCGAGGCTGTATGCTGCCGGTGTGCATTGCCACTGGCCGGTCAGGCAGTGCCATCATTTCATTTCGCCGGTGATTCCTTCCTCGCCGGAGAAAGGGAAAACATTCTCCGGTGTGAAAAAAAGACAGGTAGATGAGGTTGAAAGCAAGAAGAAATAGGACCAGTTTGCAGTTCATGGCACTGAATGAGCTGCTAGAAACCTAGCACTGACGGTCTTTGGCACGGGTATTGCTTCTGCTGAGAGAGGACAATGCGGTGGCAGCGACTGAGGCAGTAGCATGCCCGCGCAGGCAGTGTAAGCGGAGGCACCTTAGTCCGGACAAGCGACAACTGAGCAAGTGGCTTTGAACGCGGCAGCAATCTTGCCCAAAACGGTCTCACTTTTGCACTGAGTGAGAGTTCGAAAATAGTAAGTCAATGCAAAATTAGCGAGTCCTCCTGGGTCAATGGACAATTCCGAGCGGTGGCAGTGGCCACCTCAAAGCACAATCAAACTTTTGACCGCCTCAATTACCGCCCAATATTCAAGTGTCTCTAAATTAAGCCGCCATTTTATTGCCATATCGCTGCACACATTGACGCACAGAACAAATTGAGCTTGAAGAGACAGAAGAGAAAGCGAGAGAGAAAACAGGTGAAATGAGAAAGAGAGGGACAATGTGAGAAGAGAAAAGGAAAGAAGGAAAGAGAGAAAAGCTGCAATGAATGAGAGCGTCCGATGGCAGACAGAAGGAGGCTGAAAGGGGCGCCAATGAGGGTGAGCTTTAGTGGAACTGAATAGCAGTGAATAACGGGTAGTTTGCTGTTTCTGCGGTAGTGCATCCACCGCCATCAGTGCATTAGCATTTGTTTGCTCGCAGACAAGACGGCTAAAATAGACGAACGGTGTTTGGAGCCACTGTCATCCGCAGATAATTTGATTTACTCCAGCACTAGCACCGGAGGCAGCATTAGGAGATTAGGCTCTGCAGTAGTTGCATCTTCTCTTCTGACTGCAGGAAGGTTTGAAAGGAGTCAGCCACTTGGGAGAGCAGCTTTGGGTTCAACAGGTAGCTGGTGCTGCTGTCCCCGGTTGCTGCATTCCGCTTACGACGACCCGTGTTGACGCTGGTCGTGGCAGTGGGTATCAGACTGACGCCCGCATTCGAGGAGTACATGTGCAGGAGCATCATCAACAGCGGCATTGCAAAGAGGCTCACTCCGCAGACGGCAAGCACGCCTACCACAATTGCTTCCAGAGGGCTAGTTTGAAGACTTGGGGCAGAGCCTTTCACCCATTTGTTGTAGGCAGAAATAAAACAAATTGAAAAAATTCATGTTATTACAAATAGATTAACAATAAGCATACCACATACCGTAAGATGAAGTGGAGTACTGGCGAGACTGCTTGTCACGACTGAACCCGTGAATACTCGTGGCATTAAAGCCAACAACATGGCTAATAAACAAACAAAGTACTCCAAAAGTTGTCCAATAAGTGTAAGACGACATTCTGCTTGCTGTTTATTGTGAAGTATAAAATATAAAAATTGAGAAAGTGTTTGCCGAAATACTCAAAGTGGAAAGAATCCAATAATAGTGCCGCAAACGCAGGACTCCGAGTTATATACCATTACTGCAAACGGATGTTCTGCACCAGCTGACTTTCACAGAACGACAAGTGGCAATGTACTTGTTTTCAGTTTCATAGAAACACTGTTTTCAATTTTTTTCGCAGCATTTGTTTTCAGTCAATTCAAAGCACATGACTCGCTTGACTTGAAAATTACTTTCTACTTCGTTGCAGTCCGGCACGTTCAAGACACTTAAGCACTCAAAATCAAACAAAAGTCATTTTTTAAAAGCGAAATTGCCTACCAAAAGATGCATGTTTTTATTATCACTTTAGTTAAAATAACTCCGTGATTGTGGTTGTTTTGTTCTCATTCTTTCTTTCTGAAAAAACTAAAGTGTCCGTGCAGAAAAATGAAGTTCAACTAGATTTTCCGTTATTGAGATATAAACAGTTAAAATAAGGAAAAATGTTAATTTGACGTAGATTGACTGAAAGACAGGAGAGAGCGACAAGACAACGGCCGCAGTCAATTGATGGGTCATCGATTAGGCAAAGTGAAGTGAAGCAAAGCCAACTCGCAACAGGTCACTCAGGCGATTGGTTTAAGAGTTGCTATTTCTAAATCGATCGAGCATTGTGCTTCCACATTTACTTTACTGCCTTCAGACATTACCGTCTAATTAAAAAAGAGATAGAAGTGCCATGATGGCAGAAATCAAGTTTATGCAAAGTGTGACCTAGATGAATGAAACCGTCCGATGCCGTTGGGGCGACCACCGACGAGAGGTGACATTGCACTACCTAGCTGAATGCAAATTAACGATGAGCCGTATGAGAGAAGAAAAAGAAATGTGTGAGAGAAAGAGGGAAAGCAAAGTCAACCGATTGAGCCCGAAGAAGCAAAGGTTGAACGAACTCCAGTCTTTTTATTATGTTTCAATCGATGTTCACTAATCATAGTGCTACTGAATACTGATTAATGTGGCAGCCACTGCCAACAGCAAACGGATAGTAGCTAGCTTCAGTATCATTCACATTAGCTGATCAATAGGAATGCCAATGGGCGCAATTGAATAAATACAGTCAGTAGATGAAGAGTTCAGGTGGCAGTAGAACACAAAGGCAATAGGCTGAAAAGGATAAAGTGAGAGTCAGTTGAAAGCAGTACGTGAGAGGAGACAGACCTATGTTGTTCACTCATTCAGCCATTTTTTGCCTCGTTCATGTTCACCAGAACATCATTCCAGCGATTCGCCCGCTCAAGATCGTCACTTTTGAGGTTTTGAACGTCTTTGTCATTGAGCAGCGAAGGGTCAATTAATCCGACCTGACTGCGATTTGGATCCACTGCACTGGGATTTGCTGAGGAACTCTGCAAGTCTACTGCAGTTTGATCTCTGACCAGGTGTTGGTTGCCATAGTTTGGCACTTCGGTGTCGATAAATGTCAGATGTGACATCTTGAAGTCCTCAGGTCGATGCGTTCGATGCCTTGGTGAGCTTTTCACATTGACAGCATTCTCTCCAAAAAAGCTATCTCCGCCAACTTTGGCCTCATTGATGTCGGAGTTGTGCGAGCGACCAAAAGACAAACTGTTCATCAAATGATTGATATTTGAACTTGTTTCCTCCTGATGGGCAGCAGTATTTTTGGCAGTGTTCAACGCGCTGGAATTATAATTAGCAGGCGACTGGTGTTGCTTGAAGTTATTTTGTAGAAAGCTGATGATATCCTTTGTCGAGATGGCCAGGTGAATAGGATGATCGGCGTTTGTGTTAGCCTTTGATGATGGTGGACTCTCACTTTGATTTGCCGATTGGTCGATTTGTGTGTCAGTCGCCTTTGAGTGGCTGCGACCGCCACTTTGCAGCCCTGATTGCCGTCTTGGCTGCTTCTGTTTGCCACTGCTATTAGCAAAGTGTTCTTGGGTGCCCCTTCCCTGCAACTTGAAACTATTGTTGGCCGATAAAGCGGGGGGCACTCGAGACGTCGAGTGGCTCTCCAGTGGTTTGTGCATTAATCCTTGCAGGGCAATCAACTTGTGTGCATTGTCCAGCAAACGCTGCACGTCAACTGCAGGCGGGGCGGCGGAGCGAACTGGTGCTGCTGCTGCGGACGGTGCTGGAGCTGGCAGAGCTGTCGCTGGCTGGGTACCCCTCAACCGAAGTATATTGCCGATGGAGGATAAGACTGAGCTGGAGTCAGCAGAACCGCCACCGGCCACTGCCGGCACTAGAATCTTGCGAAAGAGCTCTGCCACCACTGAGTGCATCATCAGATCAAACTGGTAGCGCATCAGACGAGGCGCCACCAGCGAGAGAAGCATCTGGTTGAAGGAAAAAAAGAGCCGTCTCTCAGCTGGTGCTGCCCGGTGGAACCAGTGCCGCCAGTGATGGTGAACTGATGCTCGCTGATTTTCGCCGACTGCTGAGCCACTCTGTCCCACTGTCTGTTTTCCTTGCAGCTGCAGATTGCCAAGTCCTCCCTGAGAGTTGTATCGATGATTTCTCCAAGACAGTTTGCCAGTTTCAGGGACAGTTGAAACGGCATGCGTACTGCCACTTTTCTGGTGAAACGGTGAATAAAGCGGTGATGTGATGAATGCAGTGCAGAGTTTACAGCAACCAAGAAGAAGCTGAAGAAGAGTCGGGATGATGCAGTAAATGGCTATGGCGATGTACATGGCAGAAATTATAGAAAAAGATACATTGGTAAAGCTGCTGTTGGCTGTGGCAAACGATAGCAAAAATCCGTTTCACTCACCAAATCTCATTGTGAATCGTTGTACTCATCTTGGGGACCACTGTTGCTGCTGTAGTGACGAACGCATGAGGTAGAAGTGAAAACTGACGATCAGCAAAGACCGACTGCAGTGATTGCTCATCGAGAAAGTAAGCGTCATGAGTTGTCGTCACTGACCAGACACTGCAAACCGACTGGCAATGGCATTCTCTCTTGCACATTATAAATAGCAGCCAGTAGGCAGCTTTATGAGTTTGATTTGCGAACAGAACTGCAATTAAATTCAATTCGATCAGTGTGCAGTCAATTGCCAGTGAAGACAACATGCCACTTGACAATAGTCGCAGTTGGCGAGCACATACTCACTCGACATACATTTCGTAATTGGCCAACTCTGGCAAGAGCATGGCGCTCTAGCGAAAGGCAAACAGTGTCATTTCTCTTTCACTGCGCCACTAAACAGACAGTCCTGCACAAGTGTTAATTATCAAAACTTTATTTAGACTTTGAGGGTTTCGATGCGCCAGAAAACAACAATGCAGTCGGCAGTTTATCAGATGAGCTAGGTAAATCAGCAGATTTATAGTCAACCACAGTACAGCCAACTATTAATACCAACAATATGCTGGTAATAACATGTTTATGATAGTATTGGCAAAATATCTAATCAAGTTACCACTGTTTACACATTTTCAGTGGGCAGTGGGTACTGTAATTAAAAAGCCGATTTTCATTGTGAAGAGCCCAAAATAATAGTCACACAACACCCTTTCACACTTTCTTTCTTTTAATTTAGTGAAAGGAGTCATTTTCTCCAAGTGGCAGGGTCTTTTGACCCCTCAAAAAGACTGCAAGTGGGAAAAGTAAAGTCATTGCCATCTGAGAAGACAACATGCTACCTCAGTAGCTCGTCAATTTGACCCGTTAATAAGGCCTATTAATAGTAAATCTCGTGTCGTGATAATTAAACAGCTGGTCGAATTCAATTGGCAAACGGGACAAAGCTCGCCTGCTGAGGACTCACTCTCACACTTTCGTGGGAGCCAATTTACATAGCGGCTTCAGTGGCAGCAGTAATCTTCTTGAAGATGCTTCCACTTGTTAAGATAGCTAGGTCACTAGGCAAAATAATTTCAATTGATCCGAACAGTTGCAAAGTCAGTGACCACTTCAGTATTACCAGTATTACCAATAACTCTAAGCTATTAATCAGCTTTGCGGCACGACAAATAATTCTGTACAAAAAGCCTAATTCGATTGATACTACATCGTTACTTTTAAATAAAATATTACCCCAATGCTAGTTAAAACAAATTAAAATTACTTTATTTAAAAATTGTGCATTCAATTCATACAAGTGTTTGATGATCTTCCACTAAAACAACCATTTCAATTGACAAAATTATTTAACTTTTAAATACAAACATTTTTGTATACAATTATAAATTATTTTAGCAGCTCAATGGTAAATTGTTACAATTTAAAAAACAAAAATTTAGTGAGGCATCTATTTGGCATTCAGCAATTTGCTTTATTTTCTTTGCCACTGTTTAAAATGTTTTCCGAATTTCAGTAAAGCATCTTCAACGGTTTGAACGACGTTGCGCCAGTTTGTTGACGAGTTTTCTAATCTGTAAATGTAATTTTAAAAACATAAAACACCTTAAAGCATAAAATTCTTTACTTACAGTGATTCTGATGATCGTTTACGTCTTCCTGCTGTTAGATTGATTGTTCCTTGTGTAATCATAGTGGTCATCAGTGTGCCCATTAGAGGAATGAGAAGCGTTCCAAATCCAACCTGGAGTTTTAAAAATGAAAAATTTTTTTATCAAGTTAAAAACATCACAAAAAACACTTACCACAATAATCAGCGGAATCAGCCAACTGTAATCAGATTTGCCATACATATCGTGAGAGTAGCTAAAATGTTTCAAAATATAAAAAATGTGGATGTAGAAACTGAAATGGTGATGCAGTAGGTAACATACCTGTCAAGGTAGCCCCAACTCGAATCATAGCCACGAGCTTTGGCGCGATTTGGTGAGAGCAAGTGTGAGTTTAGTTTGGTGAAAAGCTTCTCAGAAAGTTGAGTAAGCATTTGCAGGGTACTTGAATTGGTAGGCGGTTGGTGTTCGGTGCTCAGCGAGGCCGCTCGATGAAAGCCGAGGACCAAAAGAGCCAGTGTGGGAAAGATGGCAAACATTCTCGCAGAGAACACCATCATACTGGAGAAGTGAAGGCTCTGCTGACAGGAGTACTAGTGAAAACGGGCCCTTTCACTTGTCTCGCTTATATTTGCTCTGTAGATTCAGTGATCTGTTTCTCTACTGCTCTGCAAACACAGCTGGACATCCTTCATCCCGTGTAGACAGTGTCTCCCTATTGCCATCATCACGAATTCACTAGTCCAATCCCTGCCAGGATCCGGCAATGGACCACTGATCATCAGTGCCACTCGATGAAAGCAGCTTTTCGTGCACTACTTCTTTTTGGTGCTTTCTTTTCACTTGTCTACACACTTGCCCCCTCCTTAGTCGTATTCACTTTTTTTGGGCGAGACTCTTAAAAGTTCTGTGCTGGTAATTCTATCCAAGTTAGTCAACCGAAATGTTTATTTGAACACTTTCCACTGTGTCCGGCGCGGTTTGTTGTTTGAATAATAATGAAAAAATTACATAAATTAAGAGTAAGTTTAATTTTATTTTTTAAATCTCAATTCAAAATGCAACAAAATGAATTTACAGTTTTGGTAAATTTATTTCATATTCAATGAATTTTATATTAATTTACATCAATTACGAAAAACAAAATGCTGAGTTTGATTTCTTTTAGGACGGTTTTTGCTCGATGGTTTTAATTTTGGAAGAAGCTGCGGATTGGATGCCACCATAAATGTCAAAAAAGTGCTCAACGAGGGCAAAATAAAACTAAAACAAAAAACAGAAAATGTGATTGCTAAGTAGTTTTTAAAATGTTTAGTTTATAATTATAATTTACCTGCCTAGTGTTGCCAAAAGTGCCACTGATAGAATATCATAAATGTTACCTGACAAAGAAAAAATAAAATTAGAATTGGTATAAAATTGTTATATTTGTTGCTTTACCTTCTGTGTACTGACTGTTTGAAGGAATTATGGAACTGAGCGAAATCTGCTGATTCATCTGTGTTTGAGGGCGCCGTCGGTTTGTTGTTGTTGTTGTTTGAGTCGCAGTTTGGCAAAGTGCTCCTGTCGACAGAGAAACTATCATCAGTACTAGAAGAAGCTGCATGTTTGGGCCTTTTTTGCAACTGGATTTACAAAAAAAACTGCCAGCAGGTTAAATCTGCTGACATCATTTATATAGCTTCGCTTCTTTTGTTTCATCTTCTAGATCATCCCATTGCTTTTGTTATCACCATCTTACATTAACACTCTTCCATCGCATGCATCACTCATCACACATGTATTAAACAAACCAAAACAGTAAGTAAAAAATTTTTGAAAATTCACTAAAAATATGTTGCAAATAGCGTAGTTTTATTTTTAAAAGTTTAGTTTAAATTAATGATTTACTTTTTGTTGTGAAATTGATTGCACATATCATTGGCCACAGGGCAAGGCAAAACGTGTATTCTTTTCACAGTTTCTTCTAGTTTTGAGGTCGAGGGCAAATGGAGTGTCAAGAGAGTGTGACTGCTTGCTGTAGTGTAGTGTGCCCTTGTGCCCTTCAATACTGTGTCACCGGAGAATCGGTGCACATGTTCCGGTCATGAGGATGCATTGATGCATTGCGATTTGTGCTCGCCCAGGGTAAGCTTAATATGCAAACGAAGTCTCTCGCCTGGTGCCATTTTGCTGCTCACCTCCGGTATGACTGTACGGAAATGTTGCATCCTAAAATGTTCGTCTCCATCTCCACTTTTCTGTCCTTGTGCGTTTTACTGCAAGTGTACCCGACCAGCTGCTCTACCAAATACTATGTGGCTAAAAACAGTGAACTCAAAAAGCGTCTTGATGAGCAAAAGAAGATGGTCTCCAAAGATCCCATTCAAACATCTAACTCCAACGCTTACTATATTGAAGACGGCTACAACTCGCAAGAGCTCGGCGGCGGCGGCTACGATCACTACGGCTACAGTGATGGGCATCACTACGTGGCCATCGAAAAGAAGCATTCAAAGTTTTTTGGTGATGAACTGAGTTTTGTTATTATTGTCGTCACACTTACCGTCTTTTTCGGCATCCTCTCGTAAGTTTACGTTTTGTTTTGTACAACCACATCGCCAACATCGCCTACTTCTAGGTCTCTTCTAATCCCGCTCACCTTGATGCTCATCAATGGAGGGGGTTTAGGATTGGGAGGCTTGGGCCTCGGTGGACTCGGTGGTCTCGGTGGCCTTGGTGGAGGTCTCGGTGGGCTGAACAACGGAATTCTGCCCGTCTTTCCAGGCGGCATTGGCGGCGGGCTTGTTGGAAGACGCCGAAGAAGTGTGACAGCACCCACCAACACGAGAACAGACGAACTACAGCACCGTTTTCACACAGCACTAGGAAAGTTTGAAGTGAAATAAAATTGAAACAATCCCATTTTATTAATTACAACTAATCACTAAAAGATATAATTTATGTACACTGCACAAAATGACTGGTTGGCTAGTTGATGAAATCAAAGTCAACGAGCCCTGGAGGAAAGCTCATATAAAAGCGGCCTAATATTGTACAACACTACACAGCTTCTTTCTGCTCATTAGCTGGAACTGCCAAAGATTTGCCGTTGTTGAGTTTTTCTATTTTTTCAATGGCTGTAGTCAATGTCTGGTAAAACTGTTGCACCTTGAGGCTCTCCGCTTCTTTGCGAACCTCCATGCGGCGTCGATTTGGCATTCGAAAGAGATTGATGATCGGTGTTAGGATGAATCCAAATGGAAGTGTCCAGTAGGCAACTTCCAGACTGTGCAAAATGGTCACCAGCAATGCTGGGTCAGTGACAAAGGCAGTGATTGAGCGTTTTTCAATTTTGTCATGCCGCTGAGGAGAAAGTAGCTTAAGCACTTGGGACATATCAATTGCTCTCGGACGAAGCTCGTTTAGGGCTGATTTTCTGGACAAATTCAATGGTAGACAGGTGATTACTAGTAGGTTGTACGACAGTAAAAGCAGCGCCCATAGGCAGCAGTGGTGTCCGCTAGTGAGGTTCATGTTCTGTTTTGCCCACTTAGGTACTTTTGCTTTTGGTGAAAACACACACACTTGAATGGGCGATGGTTTCACGTGAAGCGCATTGGAAATGACTTGTGGACGGCACATGCGGAGAGCATTTGAGCCATGTGCGAGCTATGTGGTCACTTTTTATATATTGCCGAGAAATAGCCCAGGAAGTGATTAGGATAGAAAGCGATGGCCGACGATAGACGCCAGAAGCGTGCGAGTGGCCTGCACTTTTGTGTGTTTGATTCAAACATCAACGATGTTAACGCGATTTGACGGTGCCACGGGACGACTCTGCTTATTAATTAGGAGTGGTTTCGATTTCCTCCTGAAATAGAAAAACACATAATGCTGCCAGTTAATGGTGGGGCTATTTTTAAAAGGCATATACTCTGGCAGAGGGGCCACTTTCGACTCTCTCCCTGATGCGGCTGCTGTCCTCTGCGATCCGTCCCAGAGTGACGCAGACATAAAGCGCAGTGCCACGCGAGAAGACAACAACAAATGATAGCTACCCGCCAAGCAGTCCATACTTTGGCTCAATCTGTCGTCGAACATAGATCAAACCTGTGCCATTTTCGTTCACATCGCTAATTCTTCGATTTATGAGCAAGGTGAAAGGTACATGAGTTGTAAATGTGGCTGAAATGCTGCTGTTGTTGTTGTTACTTGCGCGGCAACGAGATTAAAGCATCATCATCGAACAGGGACGGTCAGACTGTAGGACTGTGTTGCCTTGCTCAAGCTGCCAAACTGAGGTGCTGACACGTTTGTCCATTGTGACATGTTTGCTATCGGATGACGCCAGTCTCGTTCAGGCTATATTTTTATATTTATAGCTATGCAAATTACTGCCAATCAAACACTGGCTCGGCACCATCGTGCCTTCTTTCTAATCTATTTCATGCACACCACTACTTGGACTGTCACTAACTTGGATGCATGCCTATGATTTAGCAATATTTTTTATTGATTTTGCCACATCACTTGGAGTTGCTTGTTAAGCGCAGAAAAAAATTATAAATTTTAGGGACTATTTGTATACCCTGCAGCAAAATCAGATTTAAACAATTTTGGCTAAAGTTAGTTTAAACAAATTTTTTTATATAAAAACTGTAAGTAATGTTTAAATACAAGCAAACGGAACACAGTACCTTGTTACAGATGTTGTTATTTGAAAGTGATGGTTGTGTGGTTAAATGTACTTTCATTGGTGGAAAACAACAAAAACATGCTTTAAAGTGGCGGAGAACGGTATAAACAAAGCCAAATCGTGCGGAGACTGTGACACTGGCAAGGCAATCACTTGATTCAGTTTGGTAGCAGCAATTGGTCAGGTAGACAGTTTAGTTAATTTGCGTCTACCGACGACTCAATTGAACTCGGAGCAGAGATTCGACCATTTACTCAAACACACACTGCCTGCTCGCCTGTCCGCCTGCTTGCCCGTGTGTCGAACTGGTTTGGACGACTGGCGCACTCACCGGGCGCCTTCTTCCTTTTTCTAATTTGAGCATTTGGGGTCAGGTCAATAGTGTGTGGTGCAGTGCCACTCGGTGAATCATAGATCACTTGGTCACGTACGCTGACCACTTCCACTGGTCACTCACCACTCGCGCGCATCGGTAAACGTTTGCAGAGCAACACTTGAGAATGGCTAAATTGTCGCGCTTCGCTAGTTAAAGGACGCATTGCGAAACCATTTGAAAGCTAAAGTGATCTAAACATAGCCTACATCTAAACTGTTTACCAATTAAATAACAACCAACTGCACTTGCGGGAATGTGTATCGGTTAATCACTTTATTTCTTCATTTTTTATAATCACATCTCGTTTTTTCCATTAAAACTGTGTCTCTTTTATGCTTTGTACTGCGCACTGAATCGGTCAAGCATTCGGTAAAAATTTCCGGCTAAAATGTGAAGTTGATGTTCCCAGTGATCAGGCATTGCCGACCGACGACGCCGTCCAGCGCCAGCAGGGAAGAATTGCTACAGTAAAGTAAAGTTACAATTTAATTGGTGTTACACCAAGCTTTAAGCAAGTTACCTGAATTAAATATATTCCAATTGGAATTAAAGGCATAATCAGCGATGATATTCCAAGCATTCCAATGGTCGGCAGCGCAATAAGAGCTGTTATTAAGCAAAATAATAGTTGTGAAAAAACTGTAAGTTTTGTGTTTAGCAGCACGTTTACCGATAATTATTAAAGGATCAACCATAAACGAAGAAGCTCGAATAGTCGGATTCGATTCAATTTGTGCCTGTTGAAGAACATTTTAACTGAAAGTCACTGTTAGTAAATTTTTTTGCTTACGATAGAGTTTAGTTGTGAGAGTTCTTGTCGATTTCTTGGGACACCTTGGTTAGAGGTTGTCATATGAGGCGGACTCATCGACGTGGTGATGATCGTTTTTTTGCAAATCACAAATTGGTTAATCATGAAACAGCAAACCAAAATGCTCACAAGCAAATTTAGCTGTGCCATGGTAAAATAAAACACTTTGAAAATGCAAGATAAAACGATGCTTTTTCTCAAGGTGCCAGCTGAATCGTATGGAAGCTTCTTGGCAAATGGACGCCTTGTTGATGAGTAGTGAAATGTTTGTCATCCAAAAACACTTTTGATGCGCTCAGGTGGAAAGAATGAGAAGGTGAAAATGATGATGCCCCGCTCTAGTAGGTGACATACTGCACCAGAATGCTTGTGTGACATGTTCTAATTAAGGGGAAAACAATTGATAGTTGTGAGTGTTTTAGGCGTGCCAGACAGTGTCCAGTTGACTATATCAATCTTTTAAAACACCAATGAAACAATACAAATTTTTAAAGAATCTTCAAATCATCGAAGCCTAACGTCACTCTCGCTTTGTTTACACTTCTGCTGCTAATTATTTTCTTTTGCTGTATTTTAAATATTTTGCTAAAAAACACATAAATTGTTCTTTTGTATTTGAAATAAAAACAAACATCAAGTATTTTTAGATTTTAGTCAAATGGAATATTTATTTATAGTATGCAAGATATATAATTTAGTAGTGTGAAACTCAAAGCGGCCTTCTCGGCGAGTATTTATCTAGTGCCTTGTGTACTTGTTCCATTAGGTGCATTAGTGTGTTGCTGTTCAGAGCAGAGCGGCCGTAGTAGTGGTGATCCAGTTTCGTGTCCTGCATTTTCCAGTTTCCATAACCGTAAGAAGGGCTGAATTCTGTATTTTTTTACACGCAATAAAAGGTTGATTAGTTATACGATTAATAATAAAAAGATTTACTTGAACCTTTTTCTAAGAAAATTGCTCCGAGTGCAAGCAAACGAAAGAGAAGATAGCCTACACTGAAGGAAACTGCAAGTGGTACTATTGGGCTGCCGGGAACATGAGCCGGAAAATGGTGGTGGTATTGCGGGTATTGCTGGTGACTACGCTGGGGGTGCCAGTTTGGTGTGCCCATCATCATTTGTCCAGAACCCAGGGTGCCCATTTGCAGTGGGTCGGTCAGTGCAAGGGGCTTAAACTGCTGATGCACTCTCAGCGAGGGATAAGTGTTGGCCATGTGTAGAACTTCACTCATTCGACTGCTTGTCGTCAGATTGTCTGTTGCATTCTGCAGTGAGGCTAGTGTTAAGCAAGCGAGTAGAACGGCAAGAAGAAGCAAGTGGTGCATTGTGATGCGCTAGGGAATGACACTAGTGCTCTCGCGGCTGTGATGTCACCCAATATATAGACGACAACTTTGTTTTACCAAGGTGGTCTGCCCGTCAAACATGTGCTCATTGGAGCATATCACCTGCTATCAAGTAAACACCAGTCTAGTCCAGGCTGCTGTTGATGCTGCTGTTGCTGCAATATCCGGCCTGCTCTCACAAAGGATGACACTTTGAGACAGCGGTAAGACAGAAAAAGATGCGCTCAGACACTTGTCTCCGATTACAAAAGGTTTGGGGAAAAACTGATAAATAGGCCAGTGATCGGTTTCGGTCGGCCATTCGGGAGAGACCTATTTGCACCGATCAGCACACTGAATGCTCCTGTTAAGGTAGGTTTATTTTGACATTTATTTGCCGCTGAACTGATTCAAATTGATTCAAATAAATAACAATAAATTATACACAGTAACACAATTAGTGATACTTTTGCTCCATCTTGTCAACGGCTCGTGTAAACTTTTCAAACACTTCACCGACGGATTCAAAAAACGCCGAAGCCTCTGACGTAAAGGTAGACAAAGACCTGT
>JAALOO010001432.1_pt1 | contig 16112 bp, 12 predicted proteins | sample 7257641 | NCBI WGS metagenome assembly JAALOO01 (sample SAMN14085613, study PRJNA598686) | mite metagenome | biome: ENVO:01001000; feature: ENVO:01001002; material: ENVO:01001226; isolation source: single female mite from University of Michigan culture on fish food culture... ...
TCTACGCGGTGACGGTGCTGGGCGGCATCGCCGTGCAGGGCCTCGTCACCCTGCCCGGCCTCTACTTCGCCCTCACCCGCCGGAACCCCTTCCGGCTGATTAAGCAGATGCTGCCGGCGATGGCGACCGCCTTCGGCACCTCCTCCTCCTCCGCCACCATGCCCGTCACCTTCAACTGCCTGGAGGAGGGGGCGGGGCTGGACAAGCGGATCGTCCGTTTCTGCATTCCCGTCGGCTCCACCATCAACATGGACGGGACGGCGCTGTACGAGGCGGTGGCCGCCATCTTCATCGCCCAGTACCGCAACATTCCCCTCGATCTGGTGAAGATCATCATTATCACCATCACCGCCACGGCGGCCAGCATCGGCGCGGCCGGCATTCCTCAGGTAACCCCCCCCCCCCTAAACTCGCCCATTTTACTTAATCCTCTTTTTGCTTTTTCCAACCATGTAGGCTGGCCTAGTTACGATGATCATTGTGCTGAACGCCGTCGGCCTGCCGGCAGAAGATGCGGCGCTCATTGTGGTGGTCGACTGGTTGCTCGACCGATTCCGCACTATGCTCAATGTCCTGGGAGACGCCTTCGGCTCGGCCATTGTTGATCACCGGTCTCGCAATGAGATTGAAGAGCTGGACCGCATTCCCGCCATCGCCCCCGGTCATGGGATCGAGTTAGTGCAGCTGCCTTCCGGTGAGGAGATCGAGAATACCCGCGTTTGAAAACGGCTTTTCCTGCAAAGTGATGTGTTAATTAGCTATCAGGGTTACAGCGCTCATTTCAATTGTTCAACAGCTCGTTTAATTAGGTTCACGCAACAGTTTCAATTCAGTTTTCATTTTGATCAGGGTTATTGATTACTTTTACAAAAAACACAGCTACCGATACATGACTAATTAACCAGAAGACACATATGCACACTACTACAGACACTGATTAACACAAATATTAATTACAACGAAGACATTGTTTTGATAAGCACCGCGCTAACGTACATTCGCATAATTAGCAGATTCAAACTATTACACACTTTTCTACCACAACATTTGAACACCAGATAACATAAACATTGATTTTGTATTTTATTTGTTTTTGAAACACTACACATTTGGAGAAACCTTTTATTTTTTGTTATAATAAAACTGTTGCAATTACATTCTGACGGTGATGTTGAATACATGGCTGGGTGGGAGAAAGAGAACAAAAGTTTGCCTAACATGATTTGGAAAAGTGTGAAAAATAGAAAACGACGACAAGTTCACGCTTGGGAAAAACTGATGACACAAGATCTAGGTTGTGTGGAAAAGAAGGTGGATAGAAAAAAGTACTGATAGTTAGGTGATTGAAAGGATAAAGTGGTGTAAAAGAAAATGGAAAAAAGAAAAAAGTGTGTATGTTGTGTGTCTATTATGAGGTTTATGTCTATCCGGAAAGAGAGAAAGTGCAACGTTCTAGTTAGTGGAAAGAAATCTGAACAAGAAAGAGAGAGAGAGAACAAAAAAAGAAGTGTGTGGGGGTTTGTGGTAAAGTGAGAAAAAGGAAAGAGAAGAAGAGAAATTGATACTTGAAATGGTGGTTAGATAGGTAGGTAGTTGGTTAGTAGTTTATGGTAGTGGTGTTAATAGTAGTAGTAGTAGTACTTGACACTGGGACACCGGGGCAGTAAGTTGGTAGACAAAGATGTGCAGATGCTCGGCTTGCCACAGACAAATTGTCACAACACCGACACAGGGGGCAACAGCTGCGACTGAAACATTAAAAGTGATGGTCAACAAACAGATTTGTAGTGCTCAAGCATCTAATGGATGGAAACTAAAGTGATGCTGGGTTGCTGTCAGTGTGCGTGTGCCTGTGTGTGTGTATGTGTGTTTAGTGATGATCTCCTTTTCCTCTTTTTGGATGTCCTAGCAGCAGCAGCGGCAGCAGCAACAGCAGCAATTGAAAGTGGAGAAGAAGACTTAGGCCGACTTAGGCGCGCTCTCCGCGAATTCGTCTGGCCAGCTGAATGTCCTTCGGCATGATAGTGACCCGCTTGGCGTGAATGGCGCACAGGTTGGTGTCCTCGAAGAGGCCGACCAGGTAGGCCTCGCTGGCCTCCTGCAGGGCGCCGATGGCCGCCGACTGGAAGCGCAGGTCGGTCTTGAAGTCCTGCGCGATCTCGCGCACCAGTCGCTGAAAGGGCAACTTGCGGATCAGCAGCTCGGTCGACTTCTGGTAGCGGCGAATTTCACGCAGGGCCACCGTTCCGGGGCGGTAACGATGCGGCTTCTTCACGCCGCCGGTCGAGGGCGCCGACTTGCGGGCAGCCTTGGTCGCTATTAAAGTGAGTGTGTGTGTGTGTGTGTGATGGTCAATTAGGAGATGGAAAGGGGGTAGATGACAATAGAAAACAAAAATGAGGAATTAGTGATGGGAGAAAGAAAAGCGTAGTTGCGCACAATGCACTGAGGACAATGACACTGGCGCAATAAACGGGAACGGGAGCACACTACGTACCCAGCTGCTTGCGTGGCGCCTTGCCACCGGTGGACTTGCGAGCGGTTTGCTTGGTACGGGCCATACTTTTTGTTGTTGTTCTTGTTGTTGCTTAGTCCTGATCAGTCCTCTGGGGGTACACTTTAAGGGAAGGTAGGTGGAGGTGATGGTGGTAGGGGTGCGTTTGATTGAGTGGTGGGAGCGGATGCGAAGCCAATGCCTTGTCTCACTGTGTGTGTGAGTCAATGTTTTGATGAGCGCTGGTAGTGGGATGAGCGAGTGAGGGAGCGAGTGAAGGAGCGAGCAGCTCCTGCAATCCCACTTCGACAGTGCAAAGGCTGCTGCTGCTGCTGCTGCTGCAACATCGCCGCAATGACCGCTTTGCCGATGCGCAGCGCAGACAGTGTACGTGTAGACAGAGTGCCTATGTGCTTTGTGCTTTGGGCACACACAAACACAGTGTGTTCACAAAAGAGCGACCAAGAAGACGGTGCACACTGCTGCAGCAGCAGCAGCTGGTGCAGCCGCTTTCTCTCCATTTTCCTTCTCTCTTTCTCTCTCTCTCGTTGTCACCCCGATTTGATTTCCATCCAGTGCATCCAATCCAGTTTCTCTCTTGCTCCCTGCTCCTGCTCTTTTTCTCCCTCCAATCCCAATGACCACCGCCACCACCACCACCGCCACTATAGCCACCTAGGCTGGCCGGCGCTGGTTCACGTGAACACGATTTTGAAAAGCGTGATGAAAATAGCGGAACTCCGGTGAAGCAAGTAGTCTCTGGTGAAAAAGGAGCGAAAAAGAAAGAAAGTGAAGTGCAGTGCCACCACTATCGTCGCCGATGTTTTCCATCAAGTGGTTAAATGTTGATTGAAATCAGCATGCACAATTTGGTTAGGCACTATCTGCAACTGACTGGTCAAAGTACTGCTTGCCAGCTCGCTTGGTGTACTGTTTAGTTGTCAGGCGGGCAGACAGGCAAGCAACTGGCTGGCCAGCGATTGGCTAGTCCTCTTGCCTGTAGCTGCCACTCACTAGTGCTTGTTTCCTCCATTTCTTCCTGCTTCTCAGTATCTCCAGTTTTTCCCTTTCCCTTTCTCTCCCCCCCCCCCCTCTCTCTCTCTCTCTCTTTCTTCCTTTTCCCTCACGAATTTGACTGGCTCTGACTGGCTCTTAGAGCCCTTTCTCACATGTTTCTTTTCCGTCTTCACTTCATGTCACTTCATCACTTGACTAGGCCAAAGCAGCAACAGCAGCAGCAGTAGTGGTGGTGATGGCGGTGCACTTTGAGCTCATCTTCACCACCACCACCACCACCACCACCACCACCACCACCACGTCCTTCGCCACACCCAACATTCCACTTTGTAGAGTGACTGCCACCACCACGACGACGACCACCACCACCACGACCAGCACAAGCCAGTCAGCAGAGTGAGCACAGGCAGCCGATGATCAGCCAGCAAAAAAAGGGATATATGGCAGTGCACCTCGTTCGGGTTTGTTCAGTTACAGCCCAAGACACTCAACAGTGACAGCAACTCGTCATCATCAGCATCATCATCAGTACTACTGCAGCGATGACGGCCGCAACAAGAGAGCAGAAGAGAACGAGAGAGCGAGCAAGTGAGCGATAGAAAAGAGAGAAAAAAGAGAGACATCGACAAGGGCACCAAGTTGTTCAATCAGGAAAGTCGACACTGACTTGTTCGTCGTCGTCGTCGTCGTCCAAACGACTGTCACCACACTTGCTCAATGGCGACTCTATCTGCAAGATTCAGCGGTTTTGGCTGAGCATTTTGAAGATCTAATGTACCCGCGAAGAGTGGCGGCCAGTGAAGTACTTGGACACCAAACTATGAGCTGATCTAAAGTTCACCATTGCTGCTTTGCAGCTGGAGAGCAGCATAGAGCGATATAGAGGTAAGTGTTTTTCTTGCTTTATATGTTTAAGATCCATTTCTTTCTTTGTGCTCATTGCCATAGTAACCATGATCTGATCATCAGAGTACTTAATTTGATCATTTTACTGCGTTTTTAAAGCAAACTTTTTTATATTCAACTTTTTTCCATTTTAATCCAGGGTTTTTAAGTTTGGCGTTCCACAGTTTGGTTCTGGATCTGCTCGCTTTAAAAGGTAATCGATCACGTGGTCTGTCATATGTTTTTTAACAAAATATGAGATCACATTTTCGGTTACAGAGAGAGATGTCACTCGTTTCCAGCAAGCCAAAGAATGGACGTCTTAGTAAAGTTACACATTCAAACGAAGCTAATTGAATCACATTGAAAATGTAAGTAAATGCTTGGTAACAAGATTAACACTGATTAACACAGTTGTTGCTCAACTTTTTTCCTTTCATGCACTAATTATGTACTTTAGAATGCGCTTAAAAATACCTTGAATTGGGAATCAAGATGCCACCGCAGAGGTGAGGTGAAGCAATCATGGCGAAAAGTTACTGCTGGTGTGGTTTGACTTTAAGGCTTTCAAGTGGTAACGCATGCAAAATGAGTATTAAAGAGTACTTGCTGAAACTGACTGCTGAAATGAAAAGAGGGGCTGAAAACTACTAGGAAGAGGACCACCGAGAAGTGCCAGAATGATCTATGGGAGCTTGGATCTCAGGTTCTTGGTAAGCAATCTTCAAGCAGCACACACTAAAAGACGGCTTAGTGTACTGGCAACTGCTCTAGAGCTTGGCAGTGCCACCGCCAGTAATCTGGTCGTCAATAGTTGTTGAGATTTGCCACTCCACAATTGTACTTCTTTCTTTCTGTCTTTCTTTCTGTTTTTCCATACTTCTGTCCTCACTACACTTACACTACACCCTTATCGACAATAAATTGTGTTTTGTCCCTATCTTCTTCACACGTTCTCTCGTTTTCTTTCTTGTTTTTATGACGGTCAGCCAGGCCATTTTCTCAGATAAAGCTGATATTTTTAGAGAGAAAGAGAGAGAGAGAGAGAGAGAGAGAGAGAGAGAAGAAAGTGAAAGATTGCCATTTTTCTCCGACCATAAATTCAGCCTTCACTTCGGTTGAGAACCACCTCGGCTAACTCTATGAAAAAAGCAGTAAAAGCAGTCGAAGAAAAGATAAGCTAGCTGCTTGGAGGAAAAGGCTGTTTGGCTGCTGTGCAAGGGACAAATCTAAAATCGAAAAGCGAGCAGAGTGAGAGAATCAGTTAAGCAAGCAGGGGCAGGCAGGCAGGTAAAGAAGGCAAAGCAGAGCTAGCCAAAAGAATGCAGCCGAGTATTTGCCGAGTTAAATATCGTCCTCTTTGGCGCAGCCAGACATGAAAGAGATGTTAGCAGCAGCAACAGCACCAGTCAGTCAGTCCTTGGTGACAACAGATGATTTAATGGCCACTGCACGGGACTTAAAAGCAGATGATGCTGTTGATGTCGCTCGATGCAGCCACTGCTGAAAAAAAAGAAGCAGTAAAGAGGAAATGCTACTTCGTCGTGAGCTACTTTGAGGGCAAAAATCTGTCCTGTCTGCAAATGTCTGGCGACTGCTGCTGCAATGGCATTTGCGGCATTAGAGTGCCTAGGACAGTACAGTGCCTGTGGTGTCTGCCGCTTTTGTCATTGCTAATTATAACTAACGAGTTCAGACAGACAGATAGTTGAACTGTCTGCTGCTGCCGCTGTTGCTGGGTTGCTTAATTCAGCTCAGTTCAGTTTAGTCACCCGAAGTGTCTCGAGGACTCGTCTTCTTTTGACGAATTGATTTATGTATCCTCTTCACCAATCTCTTTCTTTCTCTCTTTTCTCCTTTTGCCAGACAAACAGGCAGACAGCTGCCAATGTCTGTGAATGTGATTTGCCACTGCGGTATAGCACAACAAGGCACAGCAGAGATGGGAGCAATACTGGTTCAAATGTGTGAATGGGAAAAAAGATTCAATTCAGCAAAAGTATTTGGGTAAAGTGAACTGTCACTACTGTGGTTCCCAGTTTTAGAAGGGTGTTTGCTTAAAATACACATTTAGATGAAAAAACGCACATTTTTTAAAACTCATCCTTGACTCTTTCTCACCCTTTTTCCTTTTCCTTTTCCTCTTCGTCCAGTCATTACTTGATATTTCCAGGTTTTTTCAAATAATCATTTTGGCTGTACCTGTTGTGCGTAAAGCATTTTGTTATGGCGGTCACCAGCAGACAACATGCAATTGTCTTGCAGTGTGTTATGGGTTATGGTTGTGGTTTTGGTATGCTCGGTAATGCTCAACCGGCATACATTGCCGGCACTGCTATGGTGTTATTAGACGTGCGTACAAACCACATTTTCCACTGTGTGTGTGTTTAGTGTTTGCCAGTTTGTCTGTCTCCGTTGCCGTCTGCTCTTAAACACCCGCCAACTCTAAACACAGCTTAGTATCACTTAGCACAGACACATTGCACAAAAGGTGTCATAGCACCATTGGTCTCTCATTAGCTTTGTCTCCCTCTTTACTTTTCTTTCTTTTGCTCTCGCCCTCGCTCTCTCTCACTAATTTTAACAACCTTTCTGGTTGTGCTGGTTGTGTTGTTGCCGTCGTCGTCGTCGTCGTCGTTGATGAGGTTGTTGTTGTTACCTGTTGCTGTACAGCCATTGCATATGAAATGGATAGGTGGTTAGTTGGTTGGTTGGTTGGTTGGTTGGATAGATGGATGGATGGATGGATGTCAATCGTGCTTGTCGACAGTGAGCAGACAGGCAGTGTGAGCACCACCAGCACCAGACAAAATATGTCTGATGTGGTGGTGGTGGTGCTCCTTCTCTTTCTCTTCCACCTTCTCCCGTACTCTTTCTTTTTGACAACGACGTTGGCATTTTTTACCGTTGCCGTTGCCCATCAAGCAGAGTTTGCCAGTCATCTAAGTTGTTTTTTGTGTGCTTAGTTGTACAGTCAAAAAATGAAATAATACAACAGCAGCAGCAGCAAACGTAATCATGGAACATCGAACAAAACGAGTGCCGGCCGGTACGAGAAAGGACGGCGGACCGGAGTCTACCTGTCCGTGGGATTTTTCACCATCTTTTGCAATGTCACCCCTGTCCTCCATTCAAAACTTCTCCCCGTTGACCAGTTCTCGAAACAACCCAGTGACCGGATATAAACAACCACTGCCACCCCTACAGCCGGCAACACCAAATGCGGCCGCCAATCGACCACCTCGCATCAGTCGGCGGTACAGTTTGGCGCACGAGATGAGCAGCACCGCCGTCCAGATAGCCGCAGACACGGCCAATCTGAGGTTGAGAGAGCCGCTACCGATCAGAGAGATCAACTACCGAGGGGCTGGGCCCAGCTCTCCTTCCTCTCCCTCCGCCTCACCTCGGCTTACGGTGGGGCCCACTCGGTTCGGTTTGGCACTGGCAAATCAACACCAACACTGGCTAGGGCCACCGCCAACAACATCAATCCCTTCTTCCTCCGCCCGACCTCGGGCCAAGTCAATTGCCTATGAGCAGAACAACACCTCCTCATCACTGCTGACCACGCCATCATTTCGGCACTCTCCTGCACTTTCACCAAGAACAACTACCTCTTCCTCATCCTCCTCCTCTTTTGTCCACACGCCCCCAGCCCGTCCTCGACGACAGTCAGTCTCTACGGTGATGTTGCAGTCAAGTGGAGGAAGCAGCAACGTCGTTGTTTCCTCTGGTAATAATTCCTTTCTATATGGTGGTCACCAGCAGCAGCAGCAACACTACTACGGTCGGCAGCGATCACCCTCGGTGATCGTCGCCCCTAACCCAAATGCTAAAACTGCCTCCTCATCAGGCGGAATCTTCAATCGAACGGCTGAGTTTATCAATTTGATGACCGGTCGTTCAAACAAAGGACAGCAGCAACAACAGCAGCAACAACAGCAGCCACCACTTTTAACGACCAGCACAAATAGCAAGGAAAAGAAGCAAAGCGGCAATGCAGGCAATAAAGGCAAAAAGTGGAAAGCAATGGTCAGTGGCGGTGGTGGTGGCGGTGGACGTCGTCGGGCTAGCTCTGCCGCCGTCTTTTACTTGCCAACCCAACAGCAGCAGCAAACGGAGCAGAAAAAGCACTCAAAAGAGCAATTAATGGGCATCTTAGCAGAAGCATCATCATCACCGGCGTCGGCGACAAATGACACAATCAGTGAGCGTGCAACAACTGAAAGCGTGGACACTAGAGGGCAAGCCAGTGCCCAATGCGACCACCACCACCACCACCAGCACCGCCACTTAATAGTAGCTGTCAATGGCAATCGCAACGAAGACGGTGGCAACAACAGTAGCAGTAGCAGCAGTAGTGCACCGTTGCAGCAGCAGCAGCAGCAGCAGCAGCAGCAACTAAACGCTTGTTTACATCAGCTGCCCGATGAACTTTGGAAGACCCCCGACCTGACTGCTGCTGCCGCAACAACAGCAGTGGCACCAACGCCGACTAATGGCCAGAGCCTGTCAGACTTGCCAGCAGCAGCAGCAGCAGCAGCAGCAGCACAGCGTGACTGGTTGACCGGTCAACAGGAGCAGCAGCAGCAGCCAACGTCCACAAAGACGGCGCAAACCCGTTTAGTCGGACAGCAGCAGCAGCAGCAGCAGGGAAACACAGCAGCTGTCAAAGAGGCAACGTCAATGCTGCAACAGCAACAACATCAGCAACTGCAGCAGCAGCAGTCCCCTCACCAGCAATACGGCATCAGCAACGGCGGCAGCAAAACAGAAGAAGAAGAAAAAAAAGAAGAAGAAGACGGAGAAGAAGAGGTGATCGAAGAGGAGAACTGCTGCTGCAACGGCGACAACAACAGCAACAGCAACGCTGCCACTCATTATCTAATTGACAATCAGCAGTATCAGCAGCAGCAGCGGCGGCGGCAATCGTCATCGTCATCGTCATCGTCATCGTCATCGTCATCTGCCTCTTCATCATCATCATCATCTTCTCCGCCAGTGGTGGTGGCGTTGTCCCCACCGTCGACCTCACCACCACCACCACCACCACCGTCGTCTGCTGTCGCCCGTGACACAGCCGATCAGCTGAACTTGACAAAGAGTAACATCAACGGCGGCCGCGGCAGCAGCAGCAGCAATAACAATTGCAATGGTAACGGCACCACTAGCAGCAGCAGCAACAGCAGCTTTCTTCACAAGCAGGAGCACCGAAGTGGACGGTATCACCACCAGCACCAGCACCAGTACCGCCACCGCAACGGTTATCAGCAACTGCAGCAGCAGCAGCAACATCAGCATTATCAGCAACCAACAAAAGTGCACCAGCCGCACGCTGACGTCTACTGCCTAGCTGTTGACCCACAGATGTGGACAGCATCACCACCACCATCCCAGTCATCATCCCCATCGTCAGTTGAGCTGCACGGCCACCCGAATTTGAGTCAGCAGAAGCAACCGAAGCACAAGCATTACCATCATCAACACCACCAGCACCACCACCCCCTGCTTCATTACAATCAGGTAATGTCCAACTTGACTGGTGTGTGTATTTGTTTGATGATCTTGAGAACGATCTTCTCTTGTTCATATTTCTTTCTTTCCTTCCTTCCTTTGCTGTCATTCTGCTCAACTGTCTTTCTTCTTCTTTTTCTTCTTTTCTTTATCTCTTTTTTGCTCTTCACCGCTGCAACTGCTCTACTTCATTTGCGTCGCCTTTATTTGTTTGTTTGTTCATTGCTACCGCGGCTACTTTCAAAGTCAATCCTTTCTAGTCAGTTGTGTCAGGTGGTGTGTGTGTGTGTGTGAGTGTGAGTGTGTGTGAGTGCGTAAGTGTGCGAACCGATGACAAACAAGTTCAGCACAGCACACTTTCTCTCTTCGGTGTTCGCTTGTTTTCTTTTTCACTGTTGGTTTCACTCTTTCCGTTGAATCACTTTTGTACAGCTAAACTGAAATCAGTTTCAGTAATCTGTTTTGCTTCTTGTTTGTGCGTGTGCCTAAGCTTCTGAGTGACTGTCCGCTTTTCAGCTGAGTCTCCTCAACTCGACTCAAGTCACCGTCATCGTCGTCCTCCGAAGCAGCAGCATCATCAAGCTCTCTCCTTCTTTCTCTCGTTTCTAAGCCAAAGCACTGCACTGTTATTGTTGTGGTTGCTCCTAATTTGGTCAGTCTAGTCAGTCAGTCAGTCTTCAGTAATCGTTTTGAATTGATTGTCACTACGAATGAATTTTCACCGCCACTTAAGTTTTATCACCTAAGTCTTCTTCTCGTCCCGTCTCAAACGGTGGCCCGCTGGGCACCGGGCTCAATTCACCTCAATTGTCCGAATTGTGCTCACTGACTGTCGGCTCGTTTTGCACTTTTTTACGGCATCATCTTTCGCCCTCTTTTACGCTTTTATTTCTTTTGTTTTTCCCAACTCAGTTGATCTTTTTTGTGTGCCGCTCAGTCTCTGCTGCTGCTGTTGCTGTGTGTGCATCTAAAAACCATCAAAATCTTTAGTACTGCAGCTAAATTGATTCTCGCTCTGCTCAACTTGAGCAGATAATTGCCGCTTCAGTGTCTTTCTTCTTCTGCTGCTTCTCCCGTCACCTTTCTCTCTTTGCACCAAGTAATTGAGTGAGAGGAAGAGAGAGAAAGAGAGAGGGAGAAAGAGAGGGCTTTGGTTCACATTCGAGCAGCAGTGAGTGTGTTGCTGTATATCTGCTCGTCTGCTTGTTTTCCAGTGTTTGTCTTCCGCTAAATACCAGCCAGCCAGCACCACCATCAAACACATAAGCATAACCAATCGCCACTCTACCATCGTCATCGGCTGCATCAGCCCTTTGCATTTCATCGTGGCCCTCTTCGTCCTCTTCGTCCTTTTCACCATTCAAATTGGATCCAATTAGTAGCCCAGCTCTGAACTGCTGCTCTGCACTTTCAGGCTTTCCTCACTGTGGCCGGCACAGCATGGCCGGGCTGATTTACGAGCCATAATCGCGCGCACCTTATGGACGTGCGCACCGTTTCACCTAAATGAGCGTGCAGTGGCTGATCAGCCATCAGCAGTGATGACCACTGAAGCTACTGAAGCTACTGCTACTGTTCATCGGCTAAAACTTCAACCGATGCCGCCTAATTGACTGCTACTGCAACTTCCACTGCTGCGGCATTTCTATTTTCATGCTGATGTTCCACTTCTGTGGCTGATCATCTTCCTTCCTTTACTCCTTTACTACTTTTGTTGTGGAGTTACTACCGCCGATTGAACTGCTCAGCCGGCACCCGGTCAAATTATGGGCAATAAACAATCGTCTGGCGGTGATGGTGCGGCGGCGGCGGCGGCGGTGCCATCACCACCGGCAGCAACCTCAGTGCTGCCACCACCACCGCCACCACAACCACCACCGCCACCTTTATCATCATCATCATCATCCCTTTCTAATGGTCAAGCGACCACTGCTGCCAATAATTGCAACAGCAGCAGCAGCAGTACTGCTCGTGCAAATAAAAGTGGTGGCGGCAGCAGCTTCACCTCAAAGATAGCCCGAAAGACGGTCAAAACGATCGTCAGCGCGTCGCCACTGCTCAGACGTCGCAGCGGCAGCAGTGCATCAACATCAAACAAAAGTCACACCACCACCTCTGCCTCATCGTCAGTCACGACGGTCAGAAGTGGTCTTAGTCTGCCTATCAACAACAGCCACAGTCATCAGCACCAGTCAAGGGTAGGTAGTGTCACTGTGGACAGCAGCAGCAGCAAACCGACCCAGCCGGCGCCCAAGGCTCCTAAAAGGCGCAAATCGAGCCAGTTCACTACTGTCACCACCAGCACACCTCTCTCTCCCTTCTCCAACGCTGCTCAGGCACACAGCCTTTTTGCCGACGCCGCCGAGACGCTCTCCACGGCGACGACGGTGGCCTCGGTGTACCACGACGCCCGGTCGCAGCCCTTTCACTCGCCCACCGACGACGACGACGACGACGACGACTGTGATCTGCTGGAGTCGCTGACCACCGACGACGATCCCTTTCACCTGCCTCACTCCATCTCGCACAACCTTCTGGACGAGATTCAGCTGGAGCTGGACGGCCCTGCAGCCATGTCCTCGCCGATCGGCCACGTAAGACGTAGCGCACACGCACGCACTCATTTGCACATTGCCGTTTTCAGTTTTGATTTAGAGTTTGTTTGAGCTCACTTGTTTGCGGTAGTTGTGTTGTCTTGTGTTGTAGAGTTGCACTTTTGCATCTTACCTTTGAATTATTTATCATTTACCAAGCATTTCAAGTACTGCTGAACTGTTTGTTTGTCAAGCATAATGGTAGAGTTGCAATGTTTTTCACCTTTCTTTATGTCACTGGTTTTGTTTGTTTTTCACGTTTACACCTTTCTTTAGCGTATTCTCACTTTTGCACGCATTTTAATGCTTTTCGTTTTTCCCACTCTTCAGAATGCCCCTCTCTCTGTAGCCGAGTCGACGACTGACGACTGCCTCCTCCTAGGCGAGGCCACCTCAACCTCAACGCCGAACAGCGCCATGAAACGGCAGCTCAGCAGCGGAACTGCAGCCCACCCGGCCACCGCCATGGCGGACATCACCTCGAGCATGGCTGGCAATGGCAATCAACAGCAGCAACAACAGCAGCTCTCCTCATCACCCTCATCACCCTCCAAGCAGAAGCCAAAGATGCTGACGGTGACCGCCTACAAGAAGGTGGTCGTCCCGGAGCTCTCCTCGCCGGTCACCCAGCTGGACATTGAGAACGCCTTTGAGCTGAAAGGCTCCCCCACCAACAGCAATATCAACAACGGCAACTACAAAAGCAGCCCCTCATCACGGCAATGTCCAGATGGGAACGTCCTCCGAAAGGTGGCCTCACTCACAGCCGAGACCTTCACACTGAAGACTTCGGGCGGCCTGTCGGCAATCAACACCTCGGCCGGTGATTTGCAGCAGCAGCAGCAGCAGAACAGTGCACTAAAGAAAGTGAACGGGCACAGTGGCAAAGTCGACCAGAAGGTGCAAACTGATGGAGAGCGCATGAAGGTGTGCAAGGAGTCGCAAACGGATGCTCTGCTAGCTGCTGTCAGCTTCTCAGATGTCGCAGTGCAGACTGAGGAGTTGGCTGGGCAAATGCCTGCGACGACGACGAGCAATGCTGCTCCAGCACCGCCACCTCCTCCACCACCACCACCACCACCACCACCTGGATCTCTGGGTCCGGTTGTGAGCTCAGCCCCAGCCCCACCACCACCTCCACCTCCACCTCCTCCACCCCCGCCAGGGTCGCTGGGGCCTTTGGTTGTACCGCCACCACCACCACCACCTCCACCCCCTCCTCCTCCTCCAGGAATGGGACCACCACCACCGCCACCTCCGCCACCTCCTCCACCTCCTCCACCAGGCATGGGAGGACCACCACCACCGCCACCACCTCCTCCCCCACCACCACCACCAGGAATGGGCGGTCCCCCACCGCCTCCACCACCGCCCACCGCTGGAATGCCACCCCCACCGCCACCTCCTTCCTCTTCCACCTCTGGTCCGCAGGCGTTTCCCGCCCCTCCAAACGGCGGCTGGAACGCCCAGTACACCACCTGTCGCAAGCCGGTGGTCACGCCCAAGGTGCTCATGAAGCCGCTCTTCTGGTCGCGCATTCAGATTCCCAGCAAGGTGGTCGTACCGCCGCCGCCACCGCAGCCGATCACTGCCACTGCCACCGACTCGACGACTGTGGATGGCTCAGCAGCCGGCGGAGAACAGGCGACCGGAGCAGGTGATGCCCTGACGACCACGACCATCATTCCATTTGCAGGAGCATCAACAGCAGCAGCGGCCACTCAGCAGCAGCAGCCCTCACCGCCCTCCTCTCCGCCGTGCAGCCTCTGGGAGCGCCTCGAGGAGAAGGACGACGCCATCAACGACGAGTTCTTCACACTTTTCGCCCGTCAGGTGCCCACCAAAACTAAGCCCAAGTCGACGACGACGCCCTCGGGTAAATCTTCTGGCGGAAAGGGCGGCGGCAGCCAGGCGGAAGGTGACGGCTCCGGTCGATCGCCGAACTCTGCCGCCTCCTCCTCCTCTTCACCCTCTGAAGGTGGTGGTGGCAGCAGCAAGGAGAAGTCGAAGAAGAAGAAGGTCGAGCCGGTGCAGCTGCTGGAGCAGAAGCGGGCCCACAACGTGGGCATCCTCATCACCTCCCTCCGCCTGGACGTGGCCGTCATCGAGGGCGCCCTGCTCAACTTCAACATTGAAACAGTGGTCGGCACGGAGAAGCTGCAGCAGATTCACGAGGTGGCCGCCACCGCCGAGGAGCTGCTCACCATCGAGGGCCACCTGAAGCGGTCACCGGAGGTGCCGCTCGGCAAGGCGGAGCGCTTCCTCTACGACCTGTCGCGCATTCCGCAGTTCCACGAGCGTGTCAACTGCATCATGCACGAGCTTCGCTTTGAGGAGCTGCTGGTGGGCATCGAGAGCACGCTGAGCAACTTTAAGCTCACCTGCAGCTCGCTCACCTCCAAGAGCTGCATCAAAGAGATCTTTGCCATTATTCTCACTGTCGGTAAGTGCTGTTGCTGCTGCTGCTGCTGTTTACTAGTTTATGCTTTTGCTGTTGTTAAGGCCAGACTCGATTTATTTACAACTTTTCTTGACTATTCCCTTCAGGCAACTACATGAACGGCGGCAATCGCGATCGCGGCCAGGCGGACGGTTTTGGCCTGGAGATTCTCAACAAGCTGAAGGACGTCAAGGGGAAGGAGAATGGGAGCAACCTGCTGGAGTACGTCGTCAAGGTGTACATTCGCCAGTACTACCCGGAGGTGAACTCCATGGAGAATGTCGCCTTTCCCCTGGTGGAGCCGGCGGACATTGAGAAGTGCAGCACCGTCGTCTTCTCCGACATTGAGGCGGAGCTGGCCGAGCTGAGCAAGATCATCCGCCAGACGAACGGCCTGGTCACCTCGGTGCTGGCCAAGGGCGAAAAGGACGAGGAGAGTGGCGAGTACGTGGAGCACATTCGCCTCTTCAAGGAGAAGATGGACGCCTTTCTCGGCAAGGCGACCAAACAGATGAACGAACAGGAGGAAAATTTGAAGGATTGCAAGCGCAAGTAAGTGATCGTTGGGAAAGCGATTTTGTGTATTTTATATCTAACGATAACCTCAACTTTTTCACTTTTCCCGTTTAGATTCAACGACACTATGAAGTTTTTCGCCTACCGCACCAAGTCACGCAATGAAAGCGAGTGGCCAAAGGAGTTCTTTGGCCACTGGATTCAGTTCACCTATGATTTTAAACAAATTTTTAACCGAGAACTTCAACGTGCAATTAAGCAAAAGTAAGATTACTTTCTGAAAACTAATCATTTTAATGACTTTTTGTTTTTTAAATTATTGCAGCCTCCAGTCTATTCAGTCTAAGGTGCGAACGATGCGCACCAAGGCAGACATTAAACTGCGCAACAAGCGACCTGGTGGTCTGAAAGACTACGTCAAGTCGTTGACCAAGAAGGATGCCAATTAAACAGTTTGCAGTATATATTTGATTTCATCAATTTCTTAAAGATAACACAAAGTACCCCCTTTACCCATACATACTCTATTTTTCTTGTCATTTTAATACTGGAAAACTTTCTCAAACTCAAGCACACATTTTTATTTACTCATGATCACAGGCACACACACACACACACACACACACACACACACACACACACACACACACAC
>JAALOO010001433.1_pt1 | contig 16111 bp, 11 predicted proteins | sample 7257641 | NCBI WGS metagenome assembly JAALOO01 (sample SAMN14085613, study PRJNA598686) | mite metagenome | biome: ENVO:01001000; feature: ENVO:01001002; material: ENVO:01001226; isolation source: single female mite from University of Michigan culture on fish food culture... ...
CAAAAATCTCGCGGGTAACAGTAACTTTGCACCGGGCTGACGCCCGGTGTTATATTTTATCAGGTTGGGGCGACAATGGTTTTGGACTTTTGGGGCAAAGTACAAAAGCTAAAGAAATTAACTATAGTATAAGTTACATAACTAATATACGTTTTTAATTATTTTTGTTTATTGTAGTGAATTGTGAAAAACGATCACTTAAACAACAAAAAAATTAAATTTAGAAATTTAATATATGTATTTTTCATTTTAATGTTAACATTACCAATTTATTAATTTTATAAAATTAGCTAATTTTTAAAAAATGGTTCATTTAACCAAATAATTTTTTTAAAATATTTTTATGAATAAACGTTTTTTAACAATAAAAAACAGGATTTGCATGGTTAAAGCATTCAAATCTAAACTAATTGATTTATGTTAAGATCAACCTAGTTTTAGAGATGGCTGGGCTAGAACGTAATCCGAATTGTCCAACTAACGACAGAGATGCCAGTGTTTCAGTTTGTTGGCCCACACAAGCCAAATCCAAATAAAAATTCAGGTAAAAACATTTTAAAAATAATCATTTGAAAAAGTAACAAAAAAAATTATAAAAAGAAAAGAAACAAAAACACAAAAAAGACTGTTTTACAGCTGGTTGTTGTTGTTGAATGGTTTTTGTTTTCTAATTTGTTGAATAAACAAACAATTTTATTTTTTAATCAATTATCGTTAAACAATGGTTTAAGTGAACACTATTTAAAGGTTAAAATATGTTTAATTATTATTTTAATAACTAAATTTTTTTGTCAATACTGCAAATTAAACATGCATTATTTTCAAACAACTTAATTTTTCAAAACTTCAAAAAGTTAAAAATGCGTTTTGTGCAAATCATAGGTTGGCTTGTAGTAGTCACCGTTTTGTTTTGTCACGATGAAACCAAAAAGCCTATTACCAGTTGGAAACAAATTAAAGTAATTTTCTAAACTTTTTATTTATTTTTTAACTAAAAACCATTTAATTTTAGGTTACATTTAACAAATCGAGCAGTTTTGCCAAAGAAAAGACAAATCGCAAAATAAATTTTAAAAAAACTTTAGTTTGGAATCAGAAAAACAATAGCAACAAAAATTTTACTTTGTTCATTAATTCAATGGCTGATTTTGTAAACAAATTTTTAAAAATTATGTTAAAATTATGTTTATAATTAAAAAATGTTTTTTAATTTTTTTTAGTCAGAAGAAAAGTATTCTTTTTTAAATGAAGGCAAATTGTCTATTACAAGCAACAACTCAAACCCTGAACCCATTGCGCCGTTCACTGCTGATTTCACCAGTTTTCCTAAGGAGCTTAATTATCTTAAATTCTTTGGACCTGCTGAGAATCAAGGTAAACTTAACTTTTTTAAAACTTTTAATAAATATACACTTTTGCTTTTACAGCTTACTGGTATTTTCTAGGACTTATTAAAAGGAACTGTGGCAGTTGCTGGGCATTTGCCGCTGCTGGCGTCGTGGAGGGCGTTTACAGTTGGAAAACTGGTCACCGGAAAGGTGTGAGCCTTGCCAAACAGGAGCTGGTCGACTGTGCCCACGAAAAGTACGGATACGCCGGATGTGATGGTTGCAATGGGTGTCGGGGTGATGAGGCACTAGAGTACATACGCCAGAATGGAATTGCCCTCACTGAAAGTTATCCGTACTACGCCGAACTAGGCACTAAGTGTCTCCGCTCATCAGTGAAGCGGTTTATTCGCCCAGGAGCATTTGAAGTATGCCAGCTGCCAGCGGATTCTAATGCCGAAAAGGTGAAAAGTGCTCTAAAGGAATACGGCCCTCTTTATATAGAAATTGTAGCGGGTGAAAATGAGTTTAAAAATTACGACAAAAAAGTGTTTATTAAATCTTCAGTTTCTCAAAGATCAAAAACTAAGCTTATCAATCATGCAACAGTGTTGATTGGGTATGGAACTTCGTCAATCGATGGTAAATCCTACTGGATTATCCGTAACAGTTATGGATCGAGTATGAGATAATTTAATTGTAAAACTATTTTAAATTTACAAATGTTATTTTATTCAATCAGGTTGGGGCGACAAAGGTTTTGGACTTTTGGGGCAAAGTCCAAATGCCAAAGAAATCAACTTTAAAATACTCTACTTAAACAACACACAATTTTAAATTCTTTTTTTTATTGTGAATTGTGAAAAACGATCACTCGGACAACAAACAATTTAAACTTGAAAGTTTAATATTTGTACTTTTTATTTCAATTTTCATTTTAACCGGTGTTTTAATTTATTAAAATAAGCTACTTTTAAAAATTGCAGTAATTTTTTTATTTTTAACTTTTTAAAATAAAAGTTTTTTTAGCAATAAGAGGGGACAGGGCTGGCATGGTTAGAGCATTTCGGTGTCAGTTAACCTGGTTAGGTTAAGGGCAGCCGAGTTTTAGAGCTGGCTGTGTTAGAGCGTGATTCGAACTGTCGAACTAGCGACAGACAAACCAGTGTTTCAGCCTGTTAGCCCACACCAGCCCCGTCCAAGTGAGAATGCAGGTGGGAGCTTTTTAAGCGTGCTCATTTGAAAAAATATCATAAAAAATCATAAGAGAGAAAGGAAACAAAAACAAAAAAAGGACTGCTATATACCTGGCTGCCGGTGCTGCTGATAGCTGCGCTCACCTACCTGTTGAATGTTTTGCAGCTACCTTTACATTTCGTACAATTGAAAATAAACATTAATCATAAAAATTTTTCAAGTTTTGATGCCATTAAGAGTCTAAAGTCATCATAAAACCTGTAAAATTTAAAAAAATGAAAGTTTTAATTTAGTCATTGCCCTTATTGTAATCGTCGTCATTAAAAACCCAATTTTTTGTTTTTTTTAAATTTTATTTTATTTGAACAAAAAGAGACGGTCCGGTTGGCGGAACCGGCCAGGGGCTTTGTGTGTGTGTTTTTTTGTTTGTTTGCCGTTTTTTGGTTGAGACGAGGTTTGAACAGGTTTATGTCTGTTAGTCCGTGTGTGTGAGACGATTTGTTTGGTTGAGACGGTTCGTTTGTATAAGACGGTTTTTAGCGAGCATGATTCGAACCACCGGCCTTTCGACCGTGTGTGTGCGATCGCGCTCAGTTCAGTCCATTATGCCCCTGACCGGTTCGTCTACTGCCATACGAACAGCGGTGCTCCTTAAGCGAATGGCTGAAATTTGAGAACAGGGCAAAAGCATCAGCAGCAGCAGCAGCAGTGTCACTCTCTGCTGGCGCATCACTGCAGTGCAGTAGTTCAGTAATGAACAAACAAACCAACAAAACAAAAGTTAGTTTGCCTGCTAGGTTCTGGGCAGGGTTTCTGGGGCAGTAGGAGTGTGTAGACTGAGCTAGGCACTGAAAAGGTAGTGCAAAAACATTTTTAGTTTTTTACAAAGGAGTTTTAATAGAAAAAAAAACATTGCAGAGTGAAAGTCAATGTAAAGACAGTTTTTATTTTATTGATCAACAGTAAAATAAAGTACAAAAACTAAACGAAAATTTTGAAAGCTATTCAACTAAAATCATACTAGCTCACTAACTAATTACTAAATTAATCATTCGATTACACCGACTACAATCAATCAACCTGTTTTCCCTTTGCTTCAAACTTCATCCAATTTATCCACTCAATAGCCAATCTCATTACTGTCCCTCGGCCGGACGTCCTTGGTGGTGCCCGTCATGAAGCGGAACGCCTCCAGCGCCTTGTGCGGCCAGGGAATGGCCCGGCAGCCGTTGCCGCTGCCTCCTCCGTGGCGACGGCCGTACTCCTCCTCGGTGACGCAGCCGCCGGTTGAACCGGTGGAACTGCCATCGAACATCATTCCCTGGCTGCAGGCGAAGGCGGCGACGATGTGAATGCCGAAGGGGGCGGTGGTGAGGCAGCCAAAGTACTGGCGGCAGGTCGGGTCGAAGGGGTGGCGCATGTAGTGGCCGCGGTAGTGCGGGCAGTCGGGCAGCCACCGACTGACCACCTCCACCTCCAATCGGGCCTTCATCTGCCAACGACATCTTCGGTAGTGGCTGCTGCTTCCGTCCCGAGGAGGACCTGACCGAGGACCGAACAAATGAGATACAAACAAAATACAGTCAAAAAAATTTCGAAGTTTTTTTGCACTTACTTTTGGTCGGCCGGTCACTGGCGCCGCACACCATCTTCTCCATGCACTTGTTGATGCGCACCTCGGCGCTGGCCTTCTCAGTGGCGTTCCGATAGCGGACGGCCCACTCCTGCGTTGCCCGCAGCTGTTCGTCCTGGCGGTAGTACTCCTCGTGGACGCACCACTTTTCCGCCTGCTCAAAGAAGAACACCTTGCCGAGGACACCTTGGAGGGCCGGGCTGAGAAGGACTGAAACAAGGGCGAGGAGAATTAGTGCCTTCATGACTGAAAAGAGAGAGAGAGAGAGAGAGAGAGAAGACGATGAGAAAACGATGATGTTGATGGTAGTGATGCTTGTGGTGATGGTGGTCACCTTGAGAGGCGCCTTCTTTTATACTCGTTGTGACTTGGATTTGCTTTCATTTTTTATCAAAACTAAAATACCTGTACACTTGTCTGGAGTTGATGTTGAGCCGCTGTTTCTTAAAGCGTTTCAACTTGAGCCGTACATGTATGGTCGTGATTTTGTTTGTCGTACAGTAGGGTGTAACTGATGAGGTGATGATGGTGATTCGGTTCAGATAAAACATTTGGTTTCCGCTGGTTTTGCTGGTAATTTTGGTCGTGGTGGTTGTGGTGGTGGTAGAGGTTACAATGAAGTTATCACGCAAAAACACACACACACAGAAAAAGCGGCAAAGCTCAAACAGTCTAAAAAACCGACTTGTGATTGATAAAATGCCAAGTTCGCGACGTACCAGTTGATCGATAAAGCAGTTGGTTTTTATACTCTAATACTAACATTTTTTAACATTACCTAAAATTAACCACATGGTAGTAAAGTTGAAGTTTGCCAAATGCCTTTTTGAAGGTTGTCTAGAGGAGGTTCAATCAACCAGGATTGCACACAGGCACTAGTTTAGTCTGAATAGTGAAATGGATGCCGTACAATCGCTACGGCGTACAATCAAAATGCAACTTTTTGCTCATCGTATAAACATTAGTTTTTGGCCATACACTGATAAGGGAAAGTAGGATGGCGTAAAAATAGGATTACTCTCTGCAACAATAACACTGCCAATTTAGTAGAGTATTTTTCCAAGTGAACTCTAAGTTAGCTTCTACTTATGCTTTGGTGAAATAATCAGTGCAAACAAAAAAATAAACTACAGGCGAATCCCTCACTACGTGCACAGGCAGCGCCACCATTGTCAACAGTGAGCTTTTTTGCGGCCAAAAGCCGCTGCACAAATTTTGCACGTTGCATGTAGGTTTCGCCTGAAGTGTGCGGCAGCAGCGCAAAGCGCACAATTTTACTTTTGCCTCAGCAGATCGCGCCAGCTCTGCACCACCGTGAGTAGCTCGCTTGGCTGCTGCACAGTGCTGCACAGTCGGCTGTGCGGCAGCATTGTCTCGTTTGCAGCAGTGTTTGCCGCTCTTTCTGTCAGTCATTCAACAGGTGCCTGAATTCAGTGAATCTCTCTTTTTTTCCTTCGCATATCTCGCTCCCGTCAACCACCACCAAAAAGCTGACAGAGATTTTATCATCTCCACCGCCACCACCACCGCACTCACCACCACACATTCAGTATCACTAACACCACTACCCAGTAAACAATCCATTTTCCATTGCTTTTTCTAACACACACACACACACACACACACACACGTGTTTACCTAGCACTAAAAAAGCGGACAACAGTTTTATCATCACCACCACCACCACACTTACTTCCATACATTCAATACCTCTAACAACAACCAGTAAACAATCCATTTTCTATTGTTCTTTTAACACACACACACACACACACAAACACGTGTTTATCTAGCACTATTTTCTGCTAAACGCTGAACCCGCAAATTTCAACGGTGTAACATGCCGAAGAATAAGACGATGTTTGACGATGAGAACTTAACCGACCGCTCGAACCGCTCGGTGCCAGAGGTGGACGTCGCCACCACCTCCCGAAATCCACCACCTTTTCCCGAGCCGTTTGATGAAAATGCCAACCAAGAGGATGGCGCCTTCTTCGCCGACAAGATCTTCCTGAAGGTACTTTGCCGACGCCTCCACCAGCCGACCACCAAGGTGAAGAAGAAGCGGTGGAAGCGGGCAAAGCCACGGGGACCCCAGTACCAGTACCAGGTGCTGTACCGGGTGATTGACGCCGACTTTGAGCAGCACCGCGGTGGTGGGCAGTACCAGGAGACCCGCTTCACGCGAGAGTACCGCCCGGCGGAGGAGCAGTGGTCGGCGGAGTTCATCGCCAATCCAAATTACGTTGATCCCAAAAAAACGGACAGTTCCTCACTGCACTTTGGCGTCTGCTGGGTCGCCTATCGACTGCTGCATCGTGGCGGGTACTTGCACCTGCTCAACGAGTGGTACCACCGGCAGCTGACACGACGACGACGACCAGTCAGTCCGAAGACGACGACCACTGATGATGCTGATGATGCTGATGATGATAAACTGGCCACCATCGTCGACGTGAAGATCTTCACCCACTTTCCGGAGCAGATGTACCTTCTGGAGATTCTGCGAGATGAGCTGCCCTCGATGAAGTTCACCATCAATGAGCTCGCCCAGGTGCGACTGGTGACCATGTTTGATGGCCTTTTCTTGGCGGTGAGTACAACAACAACAACAATGACGACAAAAAACAATGTCACTTGATCAGTACTTAAAACTTAAGCTTGATGATGATGACTAACTTTAAATTTTTGTTTGTTGTTTGTTTTCCTCTTCAGGTCAAAGACAGCGTCTGGACTGATCTGAAGTTGGAGGAGCGGACTGCAAAGGTCGTCCGTTACACTCCTGAACCAGAGTGCAAATACCCGACGCCGATCATAGTGCAGACGTTGATTGAAGACCTGCACTTGAAGGTGGCCGGCGATGAAAAGGACGACGACGATGACAGCAGCGACGACGACGACGACAAAAACAAACAGGAGAAAAAGGAGAAAATGGCGGACATCAAAAACGTTGCAGTGACCAGTGCCAACATCACCCTGGCGGAGATCGAGGAGTCCTCCGGAGTGGGAAAACTGCAACGCCTGCACTCCCGCATGACTCGCAACCACCAGAAGGCGCTGAAGGCCGCCCAGGCGAAGTGTCCCCCGGTGGTGGTGGTGGTGGCGGCGGTGAAGAAGAAGAGCCAGTCGGGGCCGAAAAAGTCCGAACGGGAAATCGTCCGAGAGGCGACCCTCCGTGAGGTGGCCGCCGCCGAGAAGCTGGTGCGAGATCAGAACCGCCGAGAGCTGGGCCTTCGGGTTAGCCCCCCGCCGGTGGACAGCAACAGCATAAAGTTATTTTCAGCCCTAGATCCAGAAGAATCATTTGAAAGCCCACCACCACCAAACTTTGGCCGTATTTACCGCATCGGGGGACGCACCCTGAAGGCGCCCGACGACTGGGGCAGGGCGAAGGCGAACCTGGCCGCCTCGCTCAGCCTGACGGTCGGCCACCCGGTGTATCAGATCACCGATCGACGTATCGTCTACCATCCGCCGCTGGAGGTGGAAAAGGAAATCGAGAAGGCTGACAAGGACGAGGACGAGGACGAGGAGAAGAAGAAGAAGAAGAAAGCGGAAGTTGAGGATGAGGTTGAGGGTGAGGAAGAGGAGGAGAATTTCGACTTTGTGTACCGCGTCCTCTACTGGCACGAATCGCACGCCCTCTGCGACGAGGACGGGCGCCAGACGGCCGCCGGCAGCATCCTCACCGGCCTCGACCCTCAAATTGCGCCCTGCTCCCGTTGGCTGACCGGCCGCCACCTCTTCGCCCTCCGCTACCAGGCGCTGGTGGAGCGCTGGGAGCGGGAGTTCCGCGACGCCCAGTACGCCAAACTGCTCAGCTGCTCGGTGGTGGATGAGGAGGAGGAGGCGGAGGCGGCGAAGGCTGATCGTCTTCTGCCTGCCACTCGCCCCCTGCTCCATCGCATCGACGAGCAGCTGGTGCTGGGCAACTACGAGCGCATCCACCAGCTGCTGGCGGAGAACTGGAGCCGGCAGGCGATCGAGAAGCTCCTCCGCCGCCTGCACTACTCCGGCACGGCGGTCGATTTTTTCTACGCCGCCATTGGCGCCGTCATCGACCTGCCGCCCATTGGAACGGAGAAGGCGGAAGTACTCGCCCAGAAGCTGGTGGGCCTCTGTTCGGATGCCTTCTTCGGCAAGAGCCAGTCCACCGGTGGCGGCTACCACGAGGTGACGGTGGCCTTTGAGGAGCTGTACTACCTGGGCGGTGGCCGAAGCAGCAGCCTGCAAAGACGCGAGGAAAAGGGCTACCTGCTGGTGCTTAGCAAGAGCAAAAGTAGAAGCCTTCCGCAGGATATCCTCGTTCTGGAGGTAAGTTATCATTGATTTGATTGTATTCTGTGCGACAAAAATCTGACTTTTTCTCTTCTTCTTCTTCTTTCCCCTTATAGCTGCTCACTAGCCAGATGAAGGCACTGGCGAAGGACTGTCCTCGCCGATATAAGGACCTAGTGGCAGCTTATCATCAACTGAATGCTTTGGGAGGAATAAAGAAGCGGCCTAAGATTAAAAACGTTCGCAAACAGATCAAAAGCAAGCAAAGCAGTCTTGAACAGCCTGAAGCAAAGCCTGCCAGCCTTAAAGCAGTTGCCGCCCCCACTAGAAGTATGCCCATCTTTAAAGCTGATATTGTGAAGCCATTTTCAGCAAGTGAGATTAATGAAGCAGAAACAGAAACTACAGCAGCAGCAGAAACAGACGAAGCTTCACTTGAGTTCCTGTATAAAATGTTTGGTGTGGAGAAAGTTGTCGACAGCAGCTTTTTAAGCAAGCAGACCTCACCAGAGCCCATGGAAGTTGACTATGTCAAAGATGAAGCAGGTCTAGGAGTAAATGTGATTGTTTCAGTATTCCATAGCGACCCACCTGGCACTGCAAACCTTGCTGTAGTACAAACAAAAATTGATGAGTGTGCTGAGATTCTGCCAAAAACTGATGCACCTGTTTTTGAAACTGTAACATCAGCAGATTTTGAAGTAGCTGAACTGGGTGGAAAACTTGTTGCTGAAATTGCTGCTAAAACTGCTGCCAAACCTGCTATTATCACTACTGAAATTACTTTGGTCAACGAGCCTGATGATGAGGATGAAGCTGATGTTGCTGATGCCAAAGTTCCCAAAGTGGCTAAAATTGCTGTTGAAACTGCTGCTGAAACTGCTTTTATAGCAACTAAAGAACCTATGGTCAGCAAACCTGATGACGAGGATGCAGCTAAAATCACTGATGTCAAAGTTCCCGAAGTTGCTGAATCTGTTTTTACAACTACTGAAATAACTTTAGTCAGCAAGCCTGATATCCTGACTGTATCTGAAGTTGCTGATGCCAAAGTTTTCAAAGTTGCTGAAACTGCTGCAGAAACTACTTTTATAACAACTGAAGAACCTTTGGTCAGCAAACCTGATGACGAGGATGCATCTGAAGTTGCTGATGTCAAAATTTCAAAAATTGCTGAAACTGCTTTTATAACAACTGAAAAGCTTTTGGTCAGCGAGCTTGATGTTAAAGATGCAACTGAAATTGATGCCAAAGTTTCCAAAATTGCTGAAATTGTTTCAGAAACTGCTGTTAAAACTTCTGCTAAACCTGCTATTATTACTTCTGAAATAACTTTGGTAAACGAGCCTGCTGACGAGAATCCAGTTGAAGTTGCTGATGTCAAAGTTTCCAAAATTGTTGAATCTGCTCCAAAAGCTGTTTTAATAACTACTGAAATAGTTGTGGTCAGCGATCCTGAAGATGAAAATGCAGTGGAAGATGCTGATGTCAAAATTCCCGAAGTAACTGAACCAACTTTAGAAACTGCTACTAAATCTGCCTTTACTACTGAAATTTTGGTCAGCAAACCTGATGTTGAAGATGCAACTGAAATTAATGTTGAAGTTTCCAAAGTTGCTGAATCTGCTTTTGAAACTGCTTCAGAACCTGTTTTTATAACAGTTGAAAAACCTTTAATCAACGAGCCTGATGATGAGGATGAAGCTGATGTTGCTGATGCCAAAGTTCCCAAAGTGGCTAAAATTGCTGTTGAAACTGCTGCTAAAACTGCTTTTATAGCAACTGAAGAACCTTTGGTCAGCAAACCTGATGACGAGGATGCATCTGAAATTGTTGATGTCAAAGTTTCCAAAACTGCTGAATCTGCTTTTAAAACTACTGAAATAACTTTGGTCAACGAGCCTGAAGATGAAAATGCAGCTGGAGTAAATGTCAAAGTTCCCAAAGTGGCTAAAATTGCTGTTGAAACTGCTGCTAAAACTGCTTTTATAGCAACTGAAGAACCTTTGGTCAGCAAACCTGAAGACGAGGATGCAGTTGAAATTGCTGATGTCAAAGTTTCCAAAAATGCTAAATCTGTTTTTACAACTACTGAAATAACTTCGGTCAGCAAGTCTGATGTTGAAGATGCAGCTGGAGTTGATTTCGAAACTCCAAAAATAGCTGAAACTGCTACTGAAACTGTTACTGAAATTGTTTCAGAAACTGCTGCTAAATCTGCTTTTATAACAACTGAAAGAAACCTGAATGAACCTGATAACGAAGATTCAGCTGAAATAGCTGATTTTAAAACTCCCAAAACAGTTGAACCAATTCCAGAAACTGCTGCTGAAACAGTTTCTTTAACTACTGAAATAACTTTAGTAAACGAGCCTGATGGCGTGACTGCATTTGAAGTTGCTGATGCCAAAGTTCCCAAAGTTGCTGATCCTGCTCCAAAACCTGCTTTAATAACTACTGAAATAACTTTGGTCAGCGAGCCTGAGGATGAAGATGCAGCGGAAGATGCTGATGTCAAAGTTTCCGAAATAGCAGCTTTTGTTCCAGAAACTGCACCAAAACCAACTTTAATAACAACTGAAATAACTTTGGTCAGCGAGCCTGAGGATGAAGATGCAGCGGAAGATGCTGATGTCAAAGTTCCCGAAGTAGCTGAACCAGTTTCAGAAACGGCTGCTAAATCTGCTTTTAAAACTACTGAAAAATCTTCAGTTAGCGAGACTGATGTCGAATATTTAGCTGAAGTCAAAGCTCCCAAAGTTATTGAAATTACTGCTGAAACTGCTGCAAAAACTGCTTTTACAACAACTGAGGAACCTTCGGTCAGCAAAGCTGATGATGAGAATGTCGCCGAAGTTGCTGAATTCAAAGTTCCCGACAACATCGAAGAACAGGCCAAAGTGCTGGACACTGCGCAGCCACTGCTAACCGCCTTGCACGATGTGGTGCGCATTAACGACAATCTAGTGCACTACATTGTGCAAATGGGTGATGGCAAAAGCAGCAGCCAAGTGACGGTAAAAATACAACTCAATTGTCGATCAACAAAAAAACCTAAACCTAAAATTTCTATTTTTTCACATTCTCTCTCTCTCTCTCTCTCTTTAGATTCCCAGCAACCAGATCAGCGACCAGCTGAGCATCGAAAATCAGCGCCGCCTCTGGCAGCTGCTGACCAAAGACTGGAACAACATGGCGCTCATATACCTTCTCGCCAGTCTGAACATTGCCCACGCCGAGTTTCTACTGCCCAACTCCATCGTCGATGGTCCCGATGTTCAGAAGCTTAAAAGCCTCCTCAAGTACGCCATCAACAGCTACGACCGCAAAAACAAAGACAACAGCATCATCATCATCAAAGGCGAAAACGACCCCAACCAAAGCCTTCTCAGCTACACCGGTCAGGCAGCGCAGGTCATCGACCGAGTTCTCGACCTGGTCAGCTTTGTCGAGCAGGGCATCGGACTGTGCGGCGGCGACAACCTTCCGAAACCGGTGTTCAACTTCTTTGACTCCTCTGAGCGGGGCTCTGGTGCCATCATCAAGGTGACCGACCGACGATCGGTCGTTCTCTCCACTGGAACAGCTGTCTTCCAGTACCGGGTTCACTTTGAAAAAGACACCGAAGCTGAAAACTCGACCACCATACTTGAAAGTGACCGCTGGCTCTTTGCCTGGAAGCTGGTCGACCTAGGCTACCGCCGTCTGATTGAGCAGTGGGAGAAGGCGGCGGCGGCCAATATCAGCAAAACCCGAACTCTGACTACTGGTACTGAAAAACCGTCAGCAACCGATTCAAAAGTGTCTGCACTTGCTCCAGAAACTGCTGCTGCCGCTAAAAAATCTGCTACTATAACTACTGAGATCATTTTCGTCGGCGAGGCTGATGATGATGATGAGGAGGAGGAGGAGAATGCTGAAGTTGTTGAAATTGCCGCTGATGCTGACAAAGTTGCCGACAACATCGAGGAGCAACAAGTCGAAGATGCTTTGGTTCAAGACGTGCCGCCGAACGACCAGCCACTGCTTACCACCGTGGACGAGGTGGTGCTCATCAACGACACACAGCTGGTGCACTACATCGTACAAATGGGCGAGGGCGACCAGAGCGGCAGATTTACGGTAGGAGTACTGCAACAACAACAACAACAACAGCTTTGTTGTCAATCAACGCAAATCTAAACACAAAAAAGTTGATTCTTTTTCACATTCTTTCTCTCTTTCTCTTTCTTTAGATTCCCAGCGACAAGACCAGCGAGCTGCTGAGCATCGAAAACCAGCGCCGCCTCTGGCAGCTGCTGACCAAGCACTGGAACAGCATGGCCGTCATTTTCCTTCTCGGCAGTCTGAATATAGAGCGTGCTGATTTTCTCCTCCTCGACACAATCGCTACTGATCCAACCGTTCAGGAGCTTACCGAGTTTCTCGGCCGCATCAGCAACCGCTTCTACAGCCACAACCACAACCACAACATCAAAAACAAAGCCCACGACCAGATTCTCCGCTACACCGAACTGGCAGCGCCGATCGGCGTCCACGTTGCCGCCCTGGTCGACTTCGTGGTGAAGGACATTGGCTTTTGCAACCACCTTCCGCCGCCAGAGTTAACCTTCTTCGCCGAGCGGACCATCACCAAACTGACCGACCGACGAATTGTCATCCTCGCCTCCACCGGATCTGCCTTCCAGTACCGGGTCCGCTTTGAAGGCGAAGGGGAAGGGGAAGGAGAAGAAAAAGAAGAAGAGAACTCGGTCATACCTGAGCACGACCGCTGGCTCTTCGCCTGGAAGCTGGTCGACCTCGGCTACCGCCACCTGATTGAGCAGTGGGAGGAGGAAAAGAACGGGAGCCGACCTCCGCCTGGGAACACCGAAGAGACGGCGGAGACGTGGGAGGAGGCCCTAGCAAAGGCGATGAAGTGGCGATACCCTCTGGGACAGAGGCGAGTTCCCAATGAGTCGCTTGATGATCTGGTGAGGCGCTTCCTGGCGGTCGCCTTCACTCCGCAGCACGGCGCTCTGTACTGGAAGCTGCTGGAGTGTCCCCGGGCCGAGTTGGAGTGCATTCGAGTGGAGTTCAAGGCGAGTGCCTTTGAGGGTCGTCACGAGGCGGAGTACATCGTCGAGTTGGACCACGGACAGATGTTGCTGGTAAGGAGGGAACAAGCCCGCCACAAGCGGCTGCCTTTTTTGTGCTAATGTGTTTTTATCTTTATCTTTTCTTTTTTTTGTTATCACTACCACTAGATGCCGAAAAGTCACATGTCAAAGATGTCCAAGGCCAACCGTGAGATAATGCAGGAGATCATTGACAGTGTGTACAACCCTGCTTCGGAGGCGGAGGAAGAAATTGAGATGATTACCATTGACGATTAGGATTGATTTGAAGTGTGGTGAGAACTGGACTGATCTTTTGGATGAGTATTGATGAGTTGTTTGAACAAGCGCCACTGAAAAATCCTTTGTATGGTTTTTTGAATATTTTAACCCTAAATATTTTGCACTTTTTGTCCTATTGTATGACAAACTTTTTTCATTAACCTTTAATAATACAGTTTTGAACTTAATATAACCTTTAAATTGCTTTTTTGCGACTAAAAATAAATGCAATTTATGTTTAAGTTTGCAAAAACAAAACCTGTGACGTTTATGAGCTCAAAACTCAATTTCATCAACTTTTAAAACACCTTTTTAACCGTAAAATGTTGTTGTCAGTAAAACTTTTCTGTTTTAGGCTAACTTTTAATTAAACTTTAGCACAAAACTTGCATTTAAAAGTGAAACACTTGTCAAAACAATCTAAAAAAATTATATTGATTAGTGACTAAACTTAAGACAAAGCATGCTAACTAAAAACCAAAATAGAATAGATGACATTTAGATTTTACTGTGATTTTTTAGCAGTAGCCAATCAATACATCAATCCTAATGATGAGCAAGAAGAAACATACACTGGAAACTGAAACCATCAACAGCGAGAAAAACTTTTGACTAGTATAAATCAATAAAAAAGCAATAACACGCAGACGCATTATTAGATTACCAGAAAATAAGAAAGTACAAAAAATGAACAAAAGTGAAACAGGTATAAAATGGCCCGCGTAAAATCTGGTTATGGTCATTATATTAAGTACCCTCACTTGAGTGCTGGCCGACTTTACCATTTGCTTTGAATCTATCTACATTTGAAAAGCAAACAAAATGAGACGCAAACCAACGTCAGCCGTTATCATTGTGCTGCTTCTGTGGTTGCTGGTGCAGCAATGCATTATTACTCCAGGTAAGGCTTAATTTAAGTTGTTTCATACAGCAAACCCTGATAACAAAACTTTCACTTTTTAGCCGTCAGTATGAAACTTGAAAAAACCAATCACAAATTTGTGGTCAGCGGCCAGAACACTGATAACAGTGGTACTAAACAGAAGCAGTTTGATCGAGTGAGTAACTATTTTAAACGATGTTTTTGTTAAAACCTTTTGTTTATTTCAGATCAACTTTGCGCCGTTCATTCTTCGCAAACGTTTACTACCTTCAACTTTTAACAGCAACAACAACATCAACAACAACTACAACAAGGCTTTGGAGAAGAAGGCTCTGTGGCAAGTGCTGCCTGTCGTCTTTGCCCTAATCAAGAATTCTGCGGCAGCTTTTGAGAATAACAAAATGGGCATTGACAGTGTTGAAGAGGAGACAGTGGACAATGTCATGTACTCAGACTGCAGTGGTGAGGACAGTCAGATGTGACTTCTTTTAACTTTGTTTCAATGTCAAAAAGAGGTTTTTAAAATGTTCTATTAGAGAAATCATCTACATTTACATAAAACACCTAGTACATAAAGCTTAAAATTGAACACAAGTTAGTGTTAGAAAATTATACTCATAAAAGGTACTGTTCAAACAAAGTAATGATGTGCACTTGCTTAGTTATTTTTTTCATTAAACGGTTTGTTCAACGAGGTGATTTGGTGTGTAGGCGATTTAAAAATCAAATTTCAATGCTCACATTGTTAGTTCATTTTACTTTGTTGACTAGCAAAGTTGAAAGTTAAAAGGAGAGATTTCTGGCACACTAAAAATCAATAATAAAAAATTGTGTAAAAAACGCAACAAAAAAAGAATTCAAACATAATTTCATTTGTTTTGTAACAAAAATAAGAAAAAAATGTAGTTGTTTTTTCCGCTATAAAAATTGGCAAAGAGAGAGAGAGAGAGAGAGAGAGAGAGAGAGAGTTCTTAGTGCAGCACCACCATTAAGCACCACTAGTACTACCACCACCACTGCGATCATCATAAGAGCACCATTAATACCACCACGACCACCGCCACCACTACCAGAGAAAATGTTGTTGTTAGCGAAGTTAGTCAAAGTGCTTGCTGACTAGTATCAAGACAGTATAAACACAAAAATGGGTGAATGTGCACATTCACTCATTTTCAGACTCTCTTCTCTGGCAAATATGTGCTTGCAGGATTTGCTGCTGCCTCTGCTGCTGCTGCTGCTGCTGATGTCTGTTTTGTTATTATTATGTCTGTTGACTGGTTGAAGGCAGCGAATGACTGCTGTTGCTCCCTTCTTTTCCTTCCTGGATGCGAAAAAGAAATGAGAAAGAGAGAGAGAGAGAGAGAGAGAGAGAGAGAGAGAGAGAGAGAGAGAGAGAGAGAAAGAGAGAAAAGGA
>JAALOO010001434.1_pt1 | contig 16111 bp, 20 predicted proteins | sample 7257641 | NCBI WGS metagenome assembly JAALOO01 (sample SAMN14085613, study PRJNA598686) | mite metagenome | biome: ENVO:01001000; feature: ENVO:01001002; material: ENVO:01001226; isolation source: single female mite from University of Michigan culture on fish food culture... ...
AGTGCCTGTGACCGACGCACACACGAAGCGAGTTTTTTAATAACAGTAGGGGATTATTCTTTTTACAGGAAGTGAGTACAGCAACAAATGTTTATATATATTTTTAAAATATTTTAATTACTTTTAGACGTTTACGCCTTTTTTATGATAATCCGATTTACAATAGAGTTTTTAAAAACTAACATTTTTTCTGACATTAATGGATTCTACTTGTTTGCATTGTTTTTATTTATTTCATCTTTTATTTATTTTACAGTAATAGCACTAGTTAAAATTATTTTATTAATCATGTGGCTGTCAATTGTGCTTCATATAATTCTTTTTATTAAAATTAATCAGTTGTGGCTATTTTTAAGTAAAAGCAATACTGTTAATTTTTCAGAAATAAAATTGTTGTATTTTTTTAAACACAACATTGAATGCATAGTTTTTTACAATGATTTTAACCGAATTTATGGCTCAATTTCCTTTAAATGTTGTTTGATAATTTACCCTACTAATGCACTGTTAACAATGATGTTTTTTCTTCAAGAAAAATCAAAAATTTTTCAAATTGCTTGCGTCGTTTATGTCATTACTCAAACGCTAGCAATTGTTATTCTTCAATTTCTTGCAATAAAGCTTTCTTTAAAGTTTAATAATCTTCCCAAATTTTTAATTCAAGTTTCCGTGAACTCAATTGCAATAAATGACATTAAATTAAATCTTAAATTAAGCCAATATATTGCCGATTTTCATACACTTAACAAATACGGGCTGTGCTTTGGAAAGCATGGTAAACTTGATTACAAATCGTTTGCCAAGGTGAATATTTAACTTGCTCAATCTAAATTTTTATTGTTTTATATTTTTTAATTACAGTCAATGTTTTTTTACTTAAAATTGTTAATATTTTCGTTTAAACTTTTTTCTTAATAAAATCTACTTATAATAATTTAAACTCAAAGCACGCTCAAATAGCACATGCTTGAGAAAAGTACCATTAAACTTACCTTTTTTTGCCTATACAAATTACACTATCTTAGTCAACAAATGCAGATGTACTTTACCTGTTTGTCTCATTAGTCGGAACTATTTGAATAAAGTTATTGTTTACCAATTCAAACGTGTATAAAATATTAATTTGTTGTTGATAATTGTCAAAAAGTGTTTGAAATACAAAACAAATTTGAAATAAATAAGAATTGCTTTAAAAACTAAAATTTTTTTCCCATACTTTGTAAGTTTTAAAATACCAGAAATGTATTATGTCAAACAAAACTAAATTGATAAATTAATACTTTGCATTATAATTTTAAAATTAAAAAAATAACTATAAAACAAAGTTTGCCAATATTTGATTTTTTTGCAATGCTGAAGTTTGTTCAAACAAAATAAGAGCAAAAAGTGCTGCACATATTTAGAATTTGTTTGAGAATTGAGTACAAACACAGATAACAAAACATCTATTTTTAAACAAATTAAAAAATATAATTTAAAAACAATGTAAAATAAGTGTAACTTATCATTATACTGTGTATATCAAACTTTATTTTCATTAAAAAGTATATAAAACAAACATTACAAATAATTATTTTTTAAACTGGCAAAAAAAATTAAAATAAATTGTTTAGTTAACTTTTTGAGAAAATTTCACAATTGTTTGATTGTAAAAAGTATTTAGCTAACATGATGAATTAACTACAAAATCAAAGTATAATTTTTTTTATTTTTCAAATTAGAAACACATTTTTATTACTTTTACAAATAAATTATTTCACATTGATTTTATACAATAAGTTTTGTTTACCTATACTAAATAAAATTCAATTTATTATTAAAAAATTTTTTTTATACTTAATCATTTGAAAAATATGTCAAAAACTAAATTGCCTAAACTAAGGAAACTTTTGTTCTTAAAAGTTTAAAATATTTTTTAACTTTAAATTAATGTTAAATTTAAAACTTACAACAGTATTATTTAAATTACTTTTTTGTACTAAAAAATATTGAGTAAAAACTATACATAAAAGTGCAATTTAATGACTAAAAACCAATATTTAAAAACAATTTTATAATTTTCTGATTGAAATAATATTGTTTATTCAATGTGACTTTTTTTACTGAACTTGTAAGTGATAGATTTACAAGAATGATAATTGAAAAAGTTAAGCAATATCACCATTTTAATGGAGTTTTCGCCGTCTTGCATCCTTTCATCGATTACAACAAATATCTCTACAATTAACTTTGTCACCTCTTCTTTGACCACAAATGAAGTTGCTTTTCTAGGACTGCAGTTTGCCTGTGGCACACTTTTCAACCTTGTCATGCTATTCTCCCTATTCTCTTCACTTCGCCGGCTTCATCTCAGGACAACACTCACTTCCTCAAGTGGACTCTGTGCACTGGGCTCTACCGCTGAGTACTGTGGTCTCAGTGGCTCATCAACTCGAGTGCCAGTGGTCGATATTACCTTGATCGTCATCACAATCATTGCCCTCACACGTTTGTTTCTCAAGAATGCAGCCCAGCTGATTTGCCATTTTGGTAAAACAGAAGTGCGTGGGTGTTTGATGCAATAAATCAATTTTTCGTTTCACAGTAGGCATCTGTACAAACAGCGAAGTGGTTTGTTATGGTCATGGCTTTCTGGTCACTTTTTTGCAGTATTTTCAGCTATGGGTGCTGACAGTTTTTGTTTTTGATCGGTACGTTGATAGGCGAAAACTGATTGTCGCTTATCTAACTGCTTGTTCTTTTTCAGTGACACTGCCTACTTCAGTCCTCATTCGTATCTGCGTAAATGCAGTCACTGTTTGCTTTACCTGATTCTCATTCTGACCACATTCCTTCTTGCTCTTCACCTCACCGGGCCCATTTACGGATTTTCCAGCTATCGATTTAGCAAAGGTACAGTATACAATGTCTTACTTTTAGTACCAGGAAAAAGAAGGTAGAATAAAAGTAGGCAAAGTTGGAAGGAAAAGAAATTAGCAAAGTCATGAGCTCCTTAGAAGAAGTCAAAACAATTATAAATAATTTATGCAGACAGTTAGCAGGTAAACAAGGCACAGCAACTTAACATGACAATAAATCATCACTCGACTGAACCACATTTGACCAATTTGCATTGTTTGCATTTGTTTGCAGCAGAGCTCAGCTGCGGCATTGACTGGCACTCGCCGTACAGCTGTCCCTTCTGGTCGTACACGACACTGCTGGTGCTGGCACCGGTGCTCCTCCCACTGGCCGCCAAAACCGTCGCCATGGTCTACAAGTGGGCCACCGAGGGCTCCAGGTCGGGCTCTGAAACAGTGCAGAACAACAAGAGGGCAGGACGGCGACTGGTGGCGGAGAAGCTGCGGCGGTGGCTCGGTCGACTGGACAGGGCTGCTGGAGGGGCCAGCAGGCACCAGGTGGACTCCGCCATTGAGCTCAGTCCACTCTCTCCAAGGGTGTCCTCCTCAGCGACTGCCACCCAGTCACCGGGGACACTGAGCCCCGAGCACGCCCCCTTCAGTTCGCCTCGTCTGTCAGTGGGCAGCACTGCCTCCGCCCTCTGTCTGCTTCGAGCCCGCTCCAGTGTGCTGCGAGAGTCCGGTGAAGTGCCCACCTGTCTGCTGGTCTCTCTCCTTGCCCTCCTCGCCGTCTGTCCTCGACTGCTTTTCACCTTCAAGGAGGCCTGTCTTCAAGACCACAAGCACTTCTTAACCGGAAACACTCTAAACCAGACATGTTCCCAGACTTTGTCCCCCTCCCCATCTGGCCCCACTGCTAATCAACAGTATACATTTTACCCCACTTTTATTGAAGAGTTTACTCACACGGTACTTATTCCCTTCACTTTTCTCCTCTTTCATCCTCGAATGAGATTTGCAGGAACTGAATAAACAAGTCAGTCACATAGAGCTTCTCTCTCGAATAAAACAACTTTTGATTAAATCAATCATAGTACAAACAAACACACGCATACGCACAAAAGACGCTTTACTCTTGAACGCGTAATCAAATAACAAAATAATTTCGTTTATATCAATATGAGAGGGTAACAGAGTAGCGGGGGAGGCTCAAATTCAGTGGAACATGCAAGTGTGAGTGTGTGTGTGAGTGGGTAAATAAAGATAATAGAAAGTGTAGACAGCCACAAAAAAATAATTATAGAAATAGAAGCAGAAACAGTGAAAATATGAAACATGCAAGAGAACGAAAATAAAGGCAACTCCCGGTAAAGTGTGGAGTGCACAGCGTGATTGAGTATATAAAATTAAAAGGATGCTTGAATAGAGCCCTGTCTTTGTCCCCTCTGTTACACAACAACCCTCCTACACTTCCAGCAGAAATGAGATGCCAGCCAGCTCGGCAATGGCCAGTAGGACGTTCATTGTTCGATAAGTGTTACTCATGGGCATCGAAATGCTGCTGCTTGCGCCACTACCACCAGCAGTACTCTTCATCGCCTTTGCTTGGTACTCGTAGAGCAGTACGTGGATGGTCTGCTTTAGGTTCACCTGCGGTACATTTGGTGATACGGTGGAAGGCTGCTGATGTGCAGTCAAAAACAGCTGCTCTTCAGCGTCTTCGTCAACCTTCACAGCGGGAAAACAGTTGCACTCAAAAGGCTGGTCCTCAAAGATCAACCACGCCGTGAGCAGACTGAGCTCCGTTTCGTCCAGCTGCAGCTGGGCGAGCACCTGCATAAAGTCGTCCATTTTGCGGAGAAAAGCGGCATTGGTGGGCGTGTCGCCATCAGGACGAAGGGCAATCTGGTAGTGGCACTCTGGGTCAAAGTACACTGGCTGGCGGGAGTTGGGGAAAAGTTCTGCAAGCAAGTAAATGGTGGTTAGGTATTTAAGCAATTATAAAAGAGAAAGCAAACTTCATACCTCTTTTAACTTCAGCACTCTTATGGCTGTACCAACAAGAGCGCAAAATGAGCGCCTCCAGCCAGCTGCCCGTTTTCAGCGTCACCGACACTTGACCTGGGTCCAGCAGTTGACATACGCTTAACTTGAACTTTTCCACATCCTTTACAAAGTCGGCCATTCGCTGGAAGATCCACTTGCCGTTCTTGTTATCACTACTACTACTACAACCACCACCACTTCCAGATGGTCCATCAGAAGCACTTCCAATGGTGGGCGAGTATCCAGGTGGAGTGACGCCCAGCGTCTCCTTGAACGCCTGCAGTATCTTCTGCTGTCGAGCAATTGAATAGTGCAAGGTCTTTTTTGCCGGTGCAGTGGGCACTTTGAACGGTGTTTGAACAGGCTCATACAGCTGGTTTAGGGGTAGTCTGTACAAACCACTTTGAAATGGGACTAGTGGTGGCGTGGGTGTTGAGGGAAAATTTGGCGTGAAAGATGGCGCAAACGTTTGCGTGAAAGGTGGCGTGAAAGTTTGCGTAGAAGGTGACGTGAAAGTTTGCGTAGAAGGTGGCGTGAAAGTTTGGTTGAGATTTTGCGTGGAGTGTGCCGTGAACGCTTGCGTGAAAGGTATCGTAAAACGTTGGATTGGTGCTGACATGTGAACCAGACGGCGAACCGGTGTTTGCGTTCTTCCTTGCACCACCGTTGACTGCAGCTGCTGCTGTGCCGTCTGCGGTAAAAAAGGTGCCGGTGAACTGCGTACGATGATCACCTTCTTCACCTCCCTCTTGATCTCATTCTTCACCTCCCTCTTGGTCTCCTTCTTGATCTCCTTCTTGACCTGCACCTTAGCGGCCGGTGGACCATCGGGGGTACTTTTGGATGAACTGGAGCTGCCAATTTCGACGACTTCATCCTCGACTAGAGGTCGCTTTCGATCATTGGTCAGCGTTGTGCCGCGAATCACCTGTCCTAGCTTTGAGTAGCCACCCGGAATGAAGTAGACTCTACCGGAAAGGACCTTCTTTCCCGGTAAAGCTGAGGTGGTGGTGTTGATGGTGGTGGCGGTGGTGTTGTTGATGTTCGTTGGTGGTGCCGTGGAACCGTTGGCAGTTCCGGTGATCTTTGCAGCACCCAAAGTGGAAGCATTCTTGGTACTCATTGTTGCTGCTGTTGAAACGACTTGATGAGACCAAGGTGAATGCAGATGGAACGGTCTCAATTGTAGAAGCGACCGAGCTGGACTAAAGTAGAAGAGGAGAGCACGTTGGGGCCAAGTCAGCAGTGAGACTGACTGGCGCTGATTTGGCATGGCCTCAACGGCTGCCTCAAGCTCAACTCATGGCCATGTGAGGTGCATCTGATGAATAACTGGTTTTATGTGTCTATACTGTACGCTGATTGACGAACTTGAAAATAAAGAAAATCGGGGTTCAGTCACCTCAAAGTCACCGCAAGTCACCTATGAGTTTTACTAGCTTATCAATGTTAGCGGTAAATGAATCAGTGCATGCCGTACAGTAGCCACCCACGTGCAGCTCAATTACACATGAGCTATTAAATAACAACAATAAAACAAATATCAGCTGTCAACTGAGAAAAAAGGTAGAAACAGAGAGTCAACCTACCGTGCTAGGTCTTTCTTTTCCCCTGAAGCCAGTGGTCAATTTTGACGTATATCCGCGCAAAAGGTATCGGCTTGTTGTCGTGATCAAAGAGGTTGATGTGCCGGACGCCCCGTTGCATTGCCTGGAAGCTAATCATGTGGTGACCGACAAAGTCCTTTGCGTTGACTAGGGTGAACTGCACAAAGCTCAGCTCGGGATTGCTCAGATCAAAGGTGAAGGTCTCATTCCAGACGGGGTTGAAGCCATTGTCGGCCACCACCTTGGTGCTCTCCGGCTTCTTCAGGTCCATTCGCTGCTCCTTGTCGGGGCAGTAGACGCGGGTGCTCACCTTCAGCTCTACCTTGCCCTCAAATGGCTTCCAAAACTGGCCACAGAGAATGGTCACCTGAAGCATCGTCTTGGGCAGATCCTTGGGCAGCTTCACCTGGCCGGGAAGCCGAAGAAAGGCAGGCTTGAGGACGTAGCCAGAGCGACCGTTCAGGGCGAACTGTGCCCAGTTGATGAGCATGGCCACTGAGATGGTCTGGTAGTTGAGTGCCACCATCTGGGCGCCCACGTCCCAGTGGTCCAGGGGCATGTAGTTGGCCGAGTTTGTCCGCAAACCGTGAGGATATATTCGAACCATGTTTGTTGAGGTAAACTGGCGGTACTCTTTAGGACTGTTGGTGAAAATTCGCTTTGACGCATTCTCGTCCCGGGAACACATTTCGTAGAACTTGACTGAAAAAAATAAGATAATGCTTAGAATATTGCTTTTCCGTTTTGATTTCACTTACACTCTTTGATTGCATCAGCTATGTTGGAAAACTTTTTCGTCTTGAAGTAATTGATCACACTGGAAAAGTCGGTGACGATTGCCTGCTAATGAAAGGCACTGGTTATTTGAAGTTGCAGAATGCTTAAGATTTACAAATCACCTTTGTTAGCGCTTGCCCATCACTCTGACTGCGCTCAAAATCAGCTGATGACAGGTGATCTTCCAGCAGCCTTTCCTTCTTCTCGTCCACATTCTCGCTGATGCCTTCCAACGACGGTTGTGATGGTGGTGATTGCGTCGTCCAGACTTGTCTCAGCGAGTAACTGCGTCCCCTGTAGATGGCCATATTTCGAAGTGTGTTCAGATTCAACCGTCGTCGTCGTCGTCGTCGTTGCGTCATTTGGTTTGACGCTTGAACTCTGCTGCTGCTGGCCTCGTTTGTGTTGTTTACATTTTGATCCGCCTCCGCCTCTTCGCCCTCTTCATCCTCAATGTCATCATCATCGGAGTCAAAGTCATGGCGGATGAAACTGTGCTGTGAGGTAAGATGTTGCTTCTTCTTCTTCGGTGCATTGGCTCGAGTCCACTCCATGCAGAGAAAACTGTACGTTGTCGACTCGGAGTCAGGCATGACGAAGGTTTCACTTTTGCTGCCTTTTGATGATCACAAAATAGTTTATTCAGTTTCTCAGCCAATCTGTTTACCTATCTGCCTTACCTTTTATGAAGATTCTCTTCTTGAACACTTCAGGCGATGGAAACTGTGTTTGCTTTTCCGGAACCTCATCAAGGTAGATGTACTGCCTGAGTATCTCACGCATCATCTGCGCCATTTGCTTTTGAAAGGGCGGACTGAGGTGGTTCTCAATGGAGAGAATCACCGGGTAGTCGGAGGTGACGAAGGCCGCCTCTGCAATCACCTCAAGAATGCCTCGGAGGAGAATTCGCGAGGTGAAGGTGTGTCCGTGGTACACTTCAGGCTCACTGGACCCGTCCCAGACGTCGACTGCCGTGAAAAAAAGAGGAGGAAGGTGAGTCACACTTATCACTGTTGCACTTCTTTGACCCTACGCTCAATGCATCGACATCCATCGAGCAGTATCCGCCGGTACATCTCATAGCTGCTGGCGCTGGTCAGCTGATTGCCCACCAGGTAGGAGTTGTGAGAGCTGGCGATGAAGTAATGAGACATTGGCTGGCCCATGTCCTGGCACACTGAGTGGTGACCGGGGGAGAAGAGGGCAAAGGACTGCTCAATGTCCACCAGGCGGTAGAAGGCACGACGACTGAGGTAGTTGTTGCTGCTGTTTCCGGTTCCTGTGTATTGCTGTTGCTGAAGAAGATCAGCAGCGGTATCAAAGAGGGAGGATGAGTAGGCGCTGATAAGCTGAACACAGTCGGATAGAGATTTATGCTCCTGTATACAAACAATCAGTTTAGAAAAACATAAAAAGTGAAAAGAAAACGTACCCGTTGTTCCGCTTCAATGAATCTTCTGAGCCCTTCTGCACTCATAAACTCCGAATGGGCAATTGAATATCTGTTAACAAAGTGATCGACTCTCATTATCAGAACAAAATGTGCTGCTAGCTGCTTGTCTTACTTGTAGAAAATGAAGTCTAATCCACTTCGAGAATCAAAGTGCGTCATCAGCTGAATGAACTGCTCCTGCGTCACATTTCCGTAACTACTCAGGCCGTACAGTTTCTGCGTGTTGAATGTTTAAATTGCACCCAGTTTAAAATAATGGTTAAATTGGACTAATTTAAACGTACTTACAAAAATTTCATCCAAGTGCTCCTTCCCGATGTTAATGTTAATTTTTTCAATAAACTTTTTCAATTTAAAGTTGGCCATCATCAAGCTCGACTTGATTTTCTTCTCATAAAAGTGCTCAAGCATGCTGAAAGTGATCGCATTCAAATTAGAAAATTGAGTGCTGCTCAAATGAGTGGGCCCTACTCAGAAACAACTTACATTATTTGATCTGTTCTAATTTTGCTCTCCTTCACTTGGCACGCACTGACTAGCTCCTTCAACTCGGCAATCCATTCTTTAAATTCTTTGGCATTTTTGGTTATCAGCTCAACGGTTTGCCCGGGAAGGATGGCGGGCGAAGATTTGCTGACCAGCGAGAAGTGATGCACATTCTCGGGAACGCGTTTCAGGCTACAGAGTGGCTCAGCACGAGCAGACAGCTCAATCCACTTGTCAGTGTGCAGGCCGACGCGAATTTCCGCCAGATCTCGCATGTTTACTGGGCATTAAAACAATAGGGCATTAAAGTGTAATTAGGTCATGCTGTTTTCGATGATGATGATGATGATGATGCTACAGAATTCACTTACGTTTAATTTCCTTATTTACGCCCCATTTCCCGCTAACTGTCAATACTTGTTGGGTAATATTCAAAGTAACTGTGGTGTCTGTGAACAAATTGGGCCCCACCATTAGGTGGAACTTGGCGGAGAGAAGCTGGTCGGGAGGGCGATTAGGAAAAGTAGGTATCTTCATCTTTCACAGGCTTAATCGCAAGGTAATTATTTATTTAAAGGAGATTTCCCCTACACAGGCACATCGACGCAGAATCAATCAAAGCTGACTTTAAGTTTATTTGTGTAATATTTATGTTCCATCCACGTTAGAGTGTGTTGATTACTCACACAACGAGTTTCCACTTATCATTCACTGTTACCTTTGTGTGCCTTTATCTGCTTCCTTTTCCATGACAACGATTTTAGTGTTTGCTGTTATTTGTCCGTGTACACGCTGTACACCCACTTATCGACAAGTGATTAACAAAGTGTGCACTGTCACTGAAGGCTGTGTACTCAATTTAATTTTTTACAATGTTAATTTCTTTGTGTTCAAAGACTAAGTAAACATCGTTACGTTTTCACTCTACTAAAAAACGTACAACATTTTTCATTTTGTCGTACAATTGTCGCACTGATTTGGTATAACTAATTGATTTTATTTGCATACAACAAGTTAGCTTTCAAGAAATTTGTTAAACATTTGCAAAGCCGCCAGTCGCTTGTCTTGCGGAACCATGTGTCCTGTTTCGAAGAATGCACTGTTAGAAATGGTAAAAAGGAAATTAAAGTTAAGTACCAGATCCTCGAATGGTGGTGTAGGCGAATCCGTCAAAGATCTTCACAAATCCTCCAACTTGACCGGTTGCGTTGACCAGCCAGGGCTCAAACTCTCTGATGGTTTTGAAGCCCAGCTCTTCGGCAAACCACTCATCCCCTAGGTAGTTGCAGGCAGTGTCCACGTCGCCGTTGTAGATCAGTCCCTTCAGCCCACTGCTGACCAGCTTTCTGACCACCTTAGCCAGACTTTTGTACTGATTAGTGTAGTCAATGTTCGGATTGCACGGAGTCCAGGACAGCGACTGAGGTCGAATGTGAAGAGCATGGCGGACGTCCTGAAGAAAAGTAAACAGTAAAATTGTATTGATTTTAGCAATTGTTTTTGGTTTTACCTTTCGGTTAAGGTAATCCTGCAGACTATCGTAGTTGAGACATGGCGGCGAGTCCTTGAGCTGGTTCACGTAATCAGCGTCCAGTTGAAGCAGGTTTGTGACCAGAAATCGACGGGCAACCTGTTCCGGCGTTAGCTCATCTCTTCGGATCGAAGATTGATTGCACACGGCGTAGATGTTGTACACGTTGATGGGCGCTGAGTTAAAGTTGTTGTGAATCTGGGTGAACGAAAATAATGCAATTACATTTTTCGCGCAGTTTTCGCCATTTGTTTACCTTTTCAATCAACTTTTGGCAGGACTTTTTCTCACTGCCGACAAAGTCACACTTTCTCAGCTTGGTTCCATCATGACAGCACTCCTCCACCAGCTTCTCCCAAAGTGGCGTGTCCACCAGTCCGTGATAGTAAACAAACTGCAGCCAAGAGTTGCCCAACAGCTTCTGGTCCAGGTAGCCATTTCCAACGGCAAATCCTTTGAACGGTGCGGGAAACTTCCGATCCAGACACTTTTCGGCTAGTGTAGGAACGTACACGCCACCGTAACTTTCGCCTAAAGCCTCCAATTCGTTATAGTTATCAACTTTTATGAAACTCAAAGGTTACCTGTGATGTAAAAGTCATTTTTCGCGTATTGTGGAAACTTCTGGAAGAAGCTTTTCAGTGCTTCGAAGTTCAGCTCGGCGGTCTGCTTGTCGTCTGTTTTGTACTGTCCATTTGCATTGTACGAAAATCCGACTCCAGCTGGCGACTCGAGGTAGAGGAAGTTGGTCTTTAGGTTCCACGCCGAAGGATTTGGCGCCAGCGTCCCGTCATCTTCAATTCGAATTGGCCCTTGCTCGGTCATCGCCGCGAGCAGACTTGAGCAGCCCGGTCCTCCAGTCAGCCATAGAACCACTGGATCAGTGGACGGATTTCCCTGACTTTCAAAGAACCAGTAGTGCAGCTGAGATTTGTTTGTCGACTCTAGGTAGCCTGAGTAGTGGCGAAAGTGAAGGCGAAAGTGCAGATCAGGCATGAAGGTCACCTCGTCGGAGCTTCCTGGAAAGTCCTCCTGCGAGGCGGCGATGTGAATCAGCCCCACTAGAAAGACTACCTTGAGAAGCATCTTGTCTCTGTTTTGTGCTTACAAAATGAACATTTTAATTTCCATTTTAAAACACATTTTATACTCTACTGTAAACTTGTGTTTCCTAGGCGTTTTTAAAATTTGTTATCTAAAACTATTAACAAAAAAGTACACTGAATTGTTTTGAGCAAACAAGAGCCATTGTCTAGTTGCAGTCTCTAGCAGGCTCATTATTGTAAACCGTTTTTTAAAAAATTGACAATAGAAACGACAGTGTTTACTTGTTGACAAAGGGAAAATGGTATCAAAGTAGAAACTGGGTAAATAAATCAAACAACAAAAGAGATTGAGTGAGATAGAGGCACCCCATTGATCCTCCAGTTTTTGGTGATAGCACCAACTATACAACTTTAGCCTCTGTCAGCTCGTGAACCCTCAGCTTGGTCGCCTGGCCTTCTCTCCCCTCAAAGTTGGCCATCAGGTCGCGCACGCCGGCAAAGTCCAACAAGGGCACCAGACACTTGGCGGGCAGAGTTGCCAGCAGGAAGAAGATGATGCCCATAGTCCGGGGAATGACCACTTCGAGGCTCTCCGCCAGCACGCCGGACACTACCCGGGAGGCGACGTAGTCGGGGGAGAGCGGCGAAAAGAGAAATGCTTTGCAACCGCTAAACATGCCTGAATGCATTGAGGGGAATGGAAAGGGAGAAGAAGAAAATTGTTATTACATTGTAAAGAAATATGGTAATTGTTTCGCTGTACACTCCACTTCCAGCCAGTACCAGTGCTCCACTGTTCCTTAATTACTCACCCGTGGTGATCAGGTACGGCTTGACAGTGGTCGTCTTAATGTACGCGTCGAGATTGGCCTGGGCGAGCTCATTTCGCAGTGCCATCACCATGCCAACGTTGGCGAACTTGGAGGCACAGTAGTCGACCATTCGAATGGCGCCAATGTGGCCGGCCACGGAAGCAGTGGTCACAATGTGCCCTCGTTTCTGCTTGATCATCTCAGGGAGGAAGCACTTGATGGTGGCAAAGTGGGCGAGCACGTTCACGTCAAAGGTCAGCTGATTTTTCTCGTCGAGCGTGTCGAGAAAGTAGGCGCCACTGACGACACCGGCATTGTTCACCAGCACGTCCACCACGCCCACCTCTGACTGCACCTTTTGGGCGGTGGAGTAGATCTCCTCTCGACTGGCGAGGTTCACCCTGTACGAGTGCACCATGTTCACGTCGAGCTTCTTCTCCTTGATCATCTTCACCGTCTCCCTCATGCCAGCTTCATTCACGTCCCAGAGGACCACCCTACAGCCGAGCTGTGCAAACTTGACCGCCATCAGCTGGCCAATGCCCGAACCTGAGCCGGTTATCAGTACTGTCTGTCCTCTGATATCCTTGTACCGCCAGGACTCGGGGGTCAGCGCAAAGAGAATGCCCACCACCAGCTGATAGAGGATTCCCATAAAGCTGACAAAGCGGTTAGAGGTCGATCGGAGGGGCAGTTTGGAGGTGACCATTGCGAAGATGTGTGCTGTAGGTACACGTGCAAAGAAGTAAAAGAAAGCTGTGCTAAACTGGAGCAAGTGCAGATGTCAAAGCCAGGCAAGTTTGGGTTGTCAAGCCTTATAAGCGACTGTTATGTCAAAACGAGACACTTATCTCGCATTTGTGATTGCCAACCAAGATGATATAAGAAAATGATATCGCCATATTGATAAAGCGGCATTTTCTCTAAAAGCATTTGTGTCTGAAAACACTGAAGTTGTGCTGCCGATAAATTTTCTGTAGTTTTATTTTAAAAATTAATTTTTAGTTTTTTGTTTGGCGCCCAAAACTCGAAATTGTTAGCTCAAATTGGATGAGTATCTTGTGTCAACAAACAAATCAATTATTAAAATACAGACTTTAAAACATGATTTTTGTTTTAGACATTGAAAGAACCCAAATGCTTTTACATTAATTTTGTCAACTTTAAAAACACGCTAAATGTTATGATTATTGTGTTTACAAACTCAAATAAAATTTTAACTAGTAGTAGTAAAAATAATTTTTGTTTGCAACCTTTATTTCCGCATTTTTAAATGTACGTTTGTGTTCAAATATGTAAAAATAAATTTAATCTAACAACGAAAACGAATGATTAATTACTCACTGTAATGTTTAAATATTTTTACATTTTTTCTAAAAAATGCCATCATTAGAGCACTTTTTAACGTTTTTTTTTACAGAAAAAACTATAGAAGTGCATTTAAAAAAACAGTCAGTTTTATTTGTTTATATTTTCAATGGACAACTCAAAATTACATTATTCATTTTATTCAAAAGTTACTATACTTTTATATTTCAACTTTAATTGTTTTAAAATGTTAACATCATTTTATAAATCATGGGTTGAGTCAAATTGTCACATTTATCAAAATCTTATTAAAAATAACGTCGAGCATCACCATGATTTCAATCATCAATTTCTCCACAGATCTAACCTTTATTTATTTATTGCCTATTTATTTCGTTTTTATTACCTTTTGATTTCCACTATTATCAACCCTCATCCACTCAAACTATCTCGATATGACTTTTTTGAGCACATGTTTCAATACTTTTCAACAGATAAAGACTATTTTTTTGGTGTCACATTTATAATGTTGACTCTAAATGGGCTCCTTTTGGAACACGACCTTTTCTTTCACAAGGTGGACACACTTTCCTGGAAACTTCTTTATGATAGAATTGTACTTGATTTGCAGATATATCAGAAAAGTTTTCAATCAAGTGATATACAAATGAAACTGTATTATGAAAAACTAGAGCATTTTTCTCAACTTAAAGTCTCTGCATACTTTAGATATTTACCAAAGTATTGCCTAGAAAAGTACATCGATTGGAAAATTAGGCTAGAGCTTTATAATAATCTGGAGTTTATTGATCAGCAAAAGTTTGGTCAATTTAAGTCGTATTTATTCCCAAATGTTTCGGCTAAATTGAGAATTCAAACTTGTATGACAGTGATGATGCTTGAAAAAGTAAACAGCTTTATTATTGCTATGGCATGTTAGTGCTTTTGATTACTTGTACTTATCTTGTTTTTATAAATGTGCACATTTTAAACTTTTCAGATACAGCAGTGACCATTCTTCTGACTTACTTTTTAACAGTTTTCTACCAACAGCTAAACGTTTATTTTTTACCATTGGTAGTGCTGGACCTTTTAGTGTACATCTACCTAATTGGTCGCATTATGAAGATGTTCGTTTTTATATTTTCTCTTGCAATTTGGGCAAGTCTTTTTTACATGAAACATATTCAAATTTTAACTGAGTTTCTCAAGAAAACACTGATACTAGCTCAAAAAGGTGCCCTGTCACAGAAAGCATTTTCTCAGCGACTTTTCAGTTTTCTCAATGAGCACACCAAAATCTCAATGCTGTACAATTTTACAGATCATGAAGTGTGGTCTCGTGTTAGCTTTCATTGCATGGCTTGTCAGATACCTACCAACATATATATTGTCTACCGAGCGATGGATCCAAAGTTAAACGGATCCAAACTGATTGTGACCTACCTGTTTATGGTCAATCAAATTGTCATGATTTTCATAGCACTCATGTTCCTTGCCAAAGCCGCTAAAGTGATTCCTCAGGGTCACCGGTACATTCCAAAGTTGCAATGCTTTATTCCCAAAACAATGTTACTTTTTAAGTTAAAGTACATGCAACTGTACGAAAGGCTGAATAATAAAAAGAAAATTGGCACGGCAGTCGGCCCTATTGGGACCATTACTTACAAAATGAATTTCAGAGTATGTTTAATTAAGTTAAATACACTTAGTTTTCTGCAAAATTAATTTTGTTTTCATATTTTTCAATAGCTCATTTTCATATACCTTGCTTACATTTTATATTTCTTCAGCTTTTTTAAATTACGAACACGTAAATTTTTTCTTTATTAACTTATTTTGTAATTTCTTTTGTATTTTTTTACAAGATTTGTACACTAAATTAAGATATTTGCAAATTTTTAAATCAGCAATCATTTTCAATTTGACCAATAAACTGTACCTTGCAAAACCTGTTCTGTCAATTGGTACAGTCATTGTGCTTACTTTTCTTTTAAAAAAACTTGTTCTCTCAATGCATCGCCTAAATCCTCACCGTTACTTAACTTAACAATAGAGTAGCACTCAAAAAAAACAGGGGGGTAAGTCTGGCAAGCCAGGACTACAGCGAGCCTTTTTTTGCGTGCACCGCTACTAGCGGCGGCGCACCGCTTTAGCTTCACAGGCTGTGAATCACAGCCTCTGCTGGCCTCGGCTGTAAACAAA
>JAALOO010001435.1_pt1 | contig 16107 bp, 12 predicted proteins | sample 7257641 | NCBI WGS metagenome assembly JAALOO01 (sample SAMN14085613, study PRJNA598686) | mite metagenome | biome: ENVO:01001000; feature: ENVO:01001002; material: ENVO:01001226; isolation source: single female mite from University of Michigan culture on fish food culture... ...
CAGTCAGCCCAATCTATCGAGTTAGTGCCATTGCATCGTGCAGTGGAACACTACACATCACTATTTTAAACAGAGGTAAAAAGAAAAATATTTTAAGATAAGCTGGTCAAAAAAAATAAACAGTAGTTTTACCTAAAAAGATATAAAAACAAATTTTAAAAAAGTTTAACAATAAAGGTGATCTCAGTATGAAACCCGATAAAACTCAAAACAAAAGTAAAATGAAAAAAGAAAGGAAAGCATCCAACATCTAAAAAGCAATTATTAGCTTAAAAAAGTTAAAAAAAGAAACTAATGTGCTAAAGAAATGGAGCAGTAGCTTGTAAAACAAAGAAAAAGAAAATGTTTGCAAAAAAAGACTGACACAAAAGGCAAAACTGACAGGTGAAGCAGACAGGTTTAGTAAGCTGCATCATTAAGCACAAATAAACAGGTGACAATTGTTTACAGGTGGTCATGTTTAAAAAAGAAGAAACAAAAAAATTTAAACTAAAAAATTAACTTCACTAATTAAAAACAGTGGTCAATGCCAGGAGCAAGGTGGCATGCACTAAACTGATTAAATGAAATAGTCAAGAGTATTAGCTAAATTAAACAAAGTTAATGAAACTACAGTAAGAATAAAAAAAGAAAAGCATAAAACTAAAAGGCCAACTTAAAGGGACTAGTCAATGCCAAGGTAAAAGGAGCCTAAGCTGGGCTGGTCATTCAAGTGGGTAGCAGTAGCTAAACTAAAAAACTTAATAACTAAAATTCAAGACAGTTGAGCTCACAACAAGAACTGGTGGTCAAGAGAAAAGCAGTGAAAGTTAAAAAATAAAACTACTAAAAACTAATATTAGCAACAAATGGATTAATGTGCTTTGAAAAAATAAAAAGAGAAAAAAACGGCGGCAGTATTCCATGTAAAAAACTAAAAAACTAAAACTGACATTTGAAAAAATAAGAGAAATTCAGTGGGCCGCATCATGTGAACAAGGCCAATTCTTCTCAAATGGTCAAGGAAAAACAAACAAAAAAATATAAACAAACATTAACCTAAAAAACTAAATAAGAAAAGAGTGGCCAAGAGTAAAAAACATGCACTAACCTAGTCAAAAAAGAAGAAACAAGTAATGGCCAAAAAGAAAGAAAAAGTTTACACTGAGGGTGAAAGGGAAAAAAGTGGAGGTGACTAAAGCATTCTCTAATTAGGAAAAATGACTAGTCAAAACTAAAATGAAAAAAGCATGCAATTGGAAGCAAGTGACTATTCTGTTTAAATCAAAAATGCACAGGTACAATCAAGACTAGGTAATGCAAAGGTACTAGTTTAAATTAGAAAAGGGACTTAAAACTGTCATTACTAGAAAAAAAACTGACTGGTGGGAGGAAAACTGAGAGACTAAGAAAGCTGCATCATTGTGCCAATAAAAGCAAGGCAGAGTAGCCAACAGGTGGTCAAATTTGAGGAAGCAAAATAAGCATTAAACTAACAACTTAAAAAACTGGTCATTGCCAAGGTGAAAACTGGACTGAGCTGATCTAAAAAGGAGGGAGTAGGCAGTAGCTAAAAAAGTGAGAAAAGCTGATGCGGAAAAGAGTCCACTGAGGTGAGCTCACACTGGAAAAACCGGTGCCTAAAAACAGTGAAAGAAAGAAAATGAAAAAGTCAAACTAATTAGTTGTCATTAATTAAAAAGAACATTAACTACTAAAAAGGGGTTGAAAAAAAAGAAAAAGAAAAACAAATGTGACTGAAAAATGTTGTTTTTGCGTTTCAATACAAAAACTGTTTTTTTATTGATCGTATCATCCTCCTTCTCATCATAGAAATCATCATCACCGTCGTCAGCCACTTTTTTACTCTTGTCTGCGTACATGTTTGAAGAATCTGACTCTTATCTTTGATGTTTTCTTCTTCGGTGGTTCCGCTCTCCTTTTAAAGTTGATTGCAGAGGCAAAACAAGTTTAAAAAACAATTAAAGCGAGTGAATCATCCGAAGAGGAAAACAACAAAGACGACGAGTACAAGAAAAGAGCGGAAGCAAAGAGAAGGAAATAAAACATTTAAAAGAGTTTTTTCAAAAAAGGACTAATGTTTTAAAGAAAAAGAACAGAAACTCATAATAAAAAAAAGGAAAAAGAAATCGCATGCAAAAAGAGAATAAATAATTTCTTATTAAACACAGGTGAGCAATTATTTAGAAAACTGGTGGTAATTACAAAAAGATGTAGAAGGGGATGAAATGAAGAGCATAAAAAAGGTATTACTAAATGAAAAAAGTAACCTAACTTAAGCAAAAAAGGCAAAAACTAAACTGTTCATAAAAAGGTAGTAGCTAGACTGGAAAAAGCTAAAGAAAACTCTATTGATAGAGGGTCAAGATAGGTGAGCTCAAATGTCAGAACCGGTGGTCAATGCAGAGCTAATAAAAGCAGAGGCAAGGTAAAAAATGAAAAAGCTAAAAAGTTATAATTAACTGACTTTTAAAGCAAAAGCTGACAGATGTGAGGAAAACTGAGAGGCTTGAAAAACTGCATCATTTATAAAGTTTTCAATTAAAGCAAGGCAGAGTAGCCAACAGGTGGTCATGTTGCACAAAAAGAAAGAAAGAAAACATTAAACTAAAAGGCTAGCTTAAAAAGAAAAGGTCAATGCCAAGGCGAAAGCTGAATTGAGCCGAGTTGATCAGAAAAAAAGGTGGAGTAATCAGAAGCTAAAGAAAAAGGGGAAACTGATGCAAAAAAAAGTCCACTGATAGAGAGGTGAGCTCACAGTGAAACGCCAGTGGCTAAAAACAGTGAAAAGGAAAAAATGAAAGAGTTAAACTTAAAAACTGATACAAATTAAAAAAGTAGCTACTAAAAAGATGTCCGCGTACACGTTTGAAGAATCTGACTCTCATCTTTGTTATTTTCCTTTTCGGTGGTTCCGCTCTCCTTTAAAACTTGATTGCAGATGCAAGTTTAAAAAACAATTAAAGCGAGTGAATCATCCGAAGAAGAAAATAACAAAGACGACAAGTCAAGAAAAGAGCGGAAGTAAAGAGAAGGAAACAAAACATTAAAATAAAAAGTTCATTAGCTAAAGAGGGGGTCAAGAAGGAAAGGGGCCTAAGCTAAACTGGTCATTTGATAAAAAGTTGGCTAATTCTAGTTAAAACTAAAAAGTTTATAGCAAAAGTGAAAAGGAAAACAAATTTAAAAAAATGCATGCACTAAACTAAAGCAGTAGCTAAAGAAAAGTGGGGAAAACTGATGCGGAAAAAAGTTTACTAAAAGAAAGGTGAGCTCACAGAACGTCAGTGGCTAGAGACAATGAAAAGAGAAAAAATGAAAGAGTCAACCTAATTAGCTGCCACTAATTAAAAAAGTAGCTACTAAAAAGGGTCTAATGTGCTGGAGAAAAGGAAAAGAAAAACAAATGTGACGGAAAGGTGTTTGCGCTGTAATACAAAAATTGTCTTTTTTTGGGCGTTTCCTCCTCCACCTCATAGAAATCCTCATCACCGTCGTCATCCACTTTTTTACTCTTGTCCACGTCAAACGAAGATGAATCTTTGCCTGGTTTATACTCGTAATTATTTATGTTCTCTTCTTATTATATTCTCTCTGACGACTGCTGATTGAATCATCAAGAGAGGAAAACAAAAAAGATGACGAATAAAAACCAAAAAAAGAACGGAAGCAAAGAAAAGTATATAAAACATTAACTTAAAAAGTTCATTAACTAAAAAGGAGGTCAGTGTAAAGAGGAACTATGGACCAAGGCTAACCTGGTCATTCAATAAAAATTGGCTAATTCTAAATAAAGTGAAAAAGCTAAAAAGTCTAAAGCAAAAAGAAAAGATAATCTAAAAAGCTCTCATAGGCTAGAAAAGAGGCATGCACTAAACTGGTCAAACAAAAACTGAAAAAACTAAAGAAAACTCTATTGGTAAATAGTTGAAAATAGGTGAGCTCAGGTCCGGAAGCTGATGATCAAGACAAGGGCGTCAAAAGTAAAAGAGAGAAAAAGTGAAAAAAACTAAATGGCAAATACTAGTTAAAAAAGGCTGCTATCTAAAGAGAGACTAACGTGCCCTGCAAAAAAAAGTAAGCAAAAACAAGAACGGTAGTTTATACTAAAAAGGAAAGAAAAAGCATGCAGAGAAAGACTGAAACTGAAAAGATGTAAAGATAAAACTGACAGGTAAAACAAACAAATGAGAGAGTAGGGAAGATTTAGTGGGCATTGAGCACAGTAAACAGGGCCAATTGCTCTCAAGTGGTCATGCAAGTGAGGCAACAAGATGAAAGAAGAAAGCATCAAACTAAAAAGCCGATTTCACTAATTAAAAATAGACTGGTCAATGCCAAGAAGAAAGATGATTGTGCTGTCAAATGAAACAGTCAAAAGCAGCGGCTAAACTAGTACAAAATGAAGGGACGGGTAAGTTTATTGAGAAAGCTGGTGGTCAATAGAGAACCTAAAAGGTGATCACTGAATGAAAAAAGGTAGAATCAAATCTAAACAATAAGAGAATAAACTAAACTGGTCATTAAGAGTAAACAGTGACTGAAAATTAAAAAAGAAAAAACTAAAGAAAAATCAAAACAGATAAATTCACTGCAAAAACCGGTAATCAAACTAAAAACAACGGAAATGAAAACGGTAAACAAAAGCATAAAAACCTAAATAGCTTTTGCTAATTTAAAAAAATGGTTAATGATAAACAGAAAAGACAAGCACTGAATTGATCAAAAAATAAAATAAAAATAACTAAAAAAGGAAAGAAAAGTTTATAAATCAACAACAAAAGTGGAAGGAATTAAAGCATTGACCTAAAAAGATCATTAACTAAAAAGATCAGTAGTCAAATCTAAGCAAAAATGGCAAAAACTAAACTGTTTAGTGGACCAACTAAGGAAGCTGTGTGGCGCAGTGTTTGGCATTTGTGACTGCCAAAAGTGGCTGTAGCAAGTAATCAGGTAAAAGAAGGTAAAAGAGCAATCAAGGCAGAAAAGAACCAAAAAAACCTGGCACTTGATTCAAAAAAAGAAGGCAATAAAGGGCAAGGCTAAAAATGGTCTGATTGAAACTGGGGTAGTGTTCGTAATGAAAAGTTACTAATCTACAGGTGCACTATGAGTACACCGAGAGGAACAAGAGGTACTCACTTTGAGCTGACTGAGAAAAAGATTGCAAGAAAAAGTGTACTCACCTACTTTTCAATGCTGCTCCTTGCCTCTGCTGACGATGATGATGCTGTCCATTGCCAAGTGAGTCCACCACTACTAAAGTCCAAGTGTGTGCTGCAGAAAAAAAAGAGAGAAAAAGCAGAAACGGCGGCAGTATCTTGTTCAAAGGAAAAGACAAGTGCATGCAAAAAGAGCGAGAAAGAGTGGTAGTTTAGATGAGGGGCATAAATTTACTGACTGCTTTCATTGTTCTAATGATGAAAACCAATCTGGTACTAATCTGATGGGAAAGCAGCTCATTTATGAGCATAAAAAACACTAGCAAATGCTAAATGACAATAAAGTGAAAAATCAAATTAAATGTTCTCTAAAACTAATAATTTTTTTAATTAATTTGATAATTAATGATCAATTAAACAAAGGGACTGTTGTTGACAGATGGGAGGAAGCGGGATTTAATAGACAGCATCATTAAATTAAATGAACAAAATTGACTGGTGTTTACTAGTGGTGGTCATGTTTGAGAAGGGGAAAGAAAGCAAAGGAAAAACAAAAGTTAATTAAAACTATCATCAAAGAACCTAAAAATAATTATTTTTAGCAAAAAATGTTTAATTGATCGGAAAGAGAAAACAAGAGCGGCGAAAGTATTTAGTGCAGAAAAAGAAAAAAGTGCATGCAGATAGAACGGTAAAAGAGCAGTGTCTGAAAAAGTGTGCAAGCTTGCTGACTAAAAAAAGAGAGCTGCTAAAAATTACAACTAAAAATGATTCAATCTAGTCAAAAGCTGCCTAAAATGTGCTGGTCTTTTAATAGGGAAAGGTAGTAGCTAGACTAGAGCTAAAGCGTCCACTGTTGAGTGGTCAAGACCGGTGAGCTCACTGAGGAAGCTTGTCCACACTGTCCGGCTGTCTTTAAAGTAGTGGCACGTCTGAGTGAGTGAATGTGCCAGTACTTTTAACTGCCGAAGGTGGCTTAGACTTGATCAGATTGCTCGGTGGTCAAGACAGAGAAAGTGGAGGCAAAAAGGCCAGGTAGGAAATAAAATACACAGCTGGCTATCACTCACTGAAAAAGAGTGGTCAGTGCCAACAGTAAAGAAACCTAAAAGTATCTAAAATAGAAAAACTAACGAGTCCACTGTTGAGTGGTCAAGACCGGTGAGCTCACTGAAGAAGCTTGTCCACGCTGTCTGGCCGTCTTTAAAGTAATGGCACGTTTAAGTGAGTGAATGTGCCAGTACTCACGACCGCCGACGGTGGCTTGGACTTGATCAGATTGCCTGACAGTCAAGACAGAGAAAGTGGAAGCAAAGAGGCAAGTAAAAAAACAACTGAAATGCTAATACTAACAAACTAAAACCAATTTAGTGACCAAAGGTAGCTTTTGACTAAAGTTGAAGCAGAAAGGAAAAATGAACAGGAGGTGGAAAGCAAATGAGCAAGTGTACAGGTGCAAGGAAAAGCAGTTAAAAGACACTGGACTCCCAGCAAGTCAATGGAAGGCAAGCAATGATGCAATCTCAAAAGTAAAAGCAAAGCAAACGAAAAACAAAAGTTGAAAGAGATTAAACTAAACAAAAGCAGGTAAACAGGGCTCTAGCACTGACACTGCAAAGAGAGTCAAGAAAAAACAAGAGAGGGAGGCTGAGGAAAGAAGGAGCAGAAAAACTTTTCAAGCACACTAACAAAGTCAGTGATCGGCGGTGACGGATCGGCGGCAATTGGTCACCAACAAAAAGCAATAGAATAATAAAGAATAAAGCTAAGAAGAAAGCTAGCTAGGACTGGTAGAAAGTCAATGGTCAGCAGCGATGATGCAATTACAGAGAACAGCAGCAAAGCAAAGGGAAGAAGGGGGAAACCTAACTAGAGCCAGAGTCTTGGGGCTCAGAGGCATGCAGGAACAAGTGCTCAGAGAAGCAAGGTAGTACTCTTTTGAGCAAGCAAAGAGGCGGGGGAGCAAAGAGAGATTGCAAGTAAAACACCTACTTTTTTGGGCCTCTGGTGATGATGATCAATTTGGTGGCGGCTGCGATGACGAGCTTCTGATGGCCAGTGACACTTCTTTTCTGGTGCTTCTCATAGCTGTAGGGGCCTTGCTGAAACCAGTATCCCTCAATTGCGTCCGACAGTTTGGCCAGTTGCTGACGATGATGACGAAGATGACAATGTTCACCATTGAAAAAGAGTTTACGACGTCTAAGGGCAGTGCTGTAGCGGGAGGGGGAAGAGAAAACAGAAAAGGCGTTCCCCCTCAGAATCAGTCATTTCTTCTTCTGTCTGCACTTTTCTTCTTTTTGCCATAAAACAGAGACGATAGCAGTGTCTTGTGGCAAAAAGAGAAAAGTGCAGACAGAGGAAGGACTGGCTGATTCTGGGAGGTGTGTAGGCTTATTGACTGACTGACTGACTTGTTTTGTGTGACCCAAATTTACCCTTGCTGACTAAGCTGACTGGCTATTTGATGCAACTGCTCTGATAGGAAGCAACCCAAAAATAATGAGTTTGAAAATGAGGGCACCAGAAAGTGCTCAGTTAAAAAAGAAGCAAAGCTAAATGTACTAGTATTTAACAAGTGTACAGGTAAAAACACTGCAATGCTGTTGAGTACAAAACTGAAAGGAGACGCTGGAGCAAAAGATCCCAACTACTAAAGAACTGTGAGCAAATGATGCAAAAACAGACAGGTAAAGCATTCAGGTTAAAGAAGGGGAAATTCAGTGGATTGTATCAGTAGCCAAAGTAAGCAAGCAGCAGCTGAGCGTGTTTACAAGTGCAAGGGAAAGGGGGTGAGAGGACACTGGACTCTCAGCAAGTCAATAGGGAGGGGGAAAGCGATAATGCAATTTTAAAGCAAAAAGCAGGTAAAGCTAGGTGAACAGGGCCGACAGCGGAAAGGGCGTCAAAAAAATGACTGTAAAAAGCTGGGCTAGCAAAAGAAAAGTGAGAAGCAAAACAGAAAAGCTTTTCAAGCGCACTGGCAAAATTGGCGGCGGCGGTAATGCAACAGCAGCAAGACAAATAAGAAAGCAATTTGTGTAGAACCTAGCCAGGACTGGCTCACTGTGGCCCGGTGGCGTGCAGGGTGAGTACTCAAGAGGGAAAAATACTTTTATGGGTTGGCAAAAAGACGATAAAGCAAAAAGAATGCAGTACAACTGCAAACAACAGCAATACAAAGTAAAAAAGGAAAGTAGACTGAATGAACTAGTATTTAATAAATGTACGAATAAGAACACTGCGATGCTGCTGAGTTTAAAAAAAGCGCTAAAGCAAAAAATCACAGCTACTAAAAAACAGTGAAAATTTGATGCAAAAGCAAACAGGTGAAGCAAACAGGTAAAAGAGGGGGGCTCAGTGAACTGTATCATTGAGCTAAATAAACAAAAGGCAAACAGGAGCTAGACAAGTCAACAGTTACAAGGGAAAGGGGGTGAGAAGACACTGGACTCACAGCAAGTCAGTGTGGGAGAAGGCGATGATGCAATTTCAAAGCAAAAAACAGGTAAAGCTAGGTGAGCAGGGCCAACAGTAGAAGGGGTGTCAATAAAGTGACTGTGAGAAGCTAAGCTAGCAAAGGAAAGGTGAGAGGAAAAACAGAAGAACATGTCAAACACACTGGCAAAATTGATGGTCGGCGGAAATGATGCAATTGCAGAGAACAGCAGCAAGAGAAAAAAGGAAAGAAACTGTGGGAAACCTAGCCTGAATTGGTGCACTGGGGCCCAGTAGCGTGCGGAACAAGTGTTTAAGAAGTACCTTTTTTAGGCTAGCAAAAAAGCGCGGGAGAAAAGGGCAAAAGAGAAAAACAAAAAAGAAAAACTTTTGCCAAGTTTTCAGCTAAAATGCAATTACAGCAAACAACAACAAACCAAATTTAAAAAGGAAGCTGGGTTGAAAGTACAGATAAGAACACTGCGATGTTGTTGAGTTGAAAGAAAGCGCTGGAACAAAAAAATCACAACTGTTAAAAAGCAAACTGTGAGCAAATGATGCAAAAACAGACAGGTAAAAGAAGGAGTGGACTGCATTATTAGCTTAAGTAAGCAAAAGGCGAGCAAGAGTTAGACGCGTCAACAGGTGCAAAAGGAAGGCAGTGAAAAGACTCTGGACTCTTTTAGCAAATCAATGGGAGAGGCAATGATGCAATTTCAAAAACAAGCAAAAAAGCAGGTAAATCTAGGTGGACAGTGCACACAGTGGAAGAGGCGTCAAGAGAAAGAGAGAAAAATTGTGAAAAGCTGGGCTAGCGATGGAAACGAAAAAGGCAAAAAAGGAAAAAGCTTTTCAAACACATTGTCAAAGACAATGGTCGGCGGTGATGATGCACTTGGTCAACAGCAGCAAGAGAAAGAAGGAAGAAAATTGTGGTGAACTTAGATAGGACCGGTAAACTGCGGCCCGGTGGCGTGCAGGGTGAATACTCAAGGGGGAGAGGTACTTCTATGGGCTGGCAAAAAGGCGATGAAGCAAAAAGAATGCAATCACAGCAAACAACAGCAATACAAAGTAAAAGGGGAAGCTGGGCTGAATGAACTAGTATTAAAAAAGTGTACAGGTAAAAGCACTGCAGTGCTGATAAGCTGAAAAAAGGCGCTGGAGTGAAAGATCACAACTACTTGAAAGCAAATGTTGTGAGCAAATGATGCAAAAGCAGACAGGTAATAAAAAGTGAACTCAGTGGACTGCTTTATTGAGTCAAGTAAGCAGAAAGGCGGGCAAGAACTAGGCGCGTCTACAAGTGAAAGGCAATGAAAATTCAGTCTCAATCACAAGTCAGTGGAGGGAGAGGCAATTTCAAAAGCAAGCAAAAAGCAGGTAAAGCTAGGTGGACAGTGCCCACAGTAAAAGTGGCGTCAAGAGAGAGAGAGAGAGAAGGCGCCTGTGGGATGCTAGGCTAGTGATAGAAAGAGTAAGTCAAAAAAGGAAAAGCTTGTCAAACACACTGGCAAAATTGATGGTCGGCGTCGGTGATGCAACTGGTCAACAGCAACAAAACAAAGAGAAGCAGAGGAAAATCTAGCTAGGACCGGTGCACTCTGACTCGGTGACGTGCATGGCAAGTGCCCAAGGAGAAAAAGTACTTGTTTTGAGCTAGCAAAGAGGCTGGGAAGCAAAGAAAACAAAAGAAGAAAGTTTTTGCCAAGTTTGCGACTAAAATGCAACCACAACAAACAACAGCAGACCAAAGTAAAAGGGTTAGCTGGGCTGATTGTACTAGCGTTTAACAAGTGTACAGGTAAGAGCACTGCGATGCTGCAAAGCTGGAAAAGGGTGTTGGAGCAGAAGACCACGACTACTAAAAAGCAAACTGTGCGCAAATGATGCAAAAGCAGACAGCTGAAGGAAACAGGTGAAAGAAGGTGAAATTCAGTGGACTGAATCAGTAGCCCAAGTAAGCAAGAGGTGAGTAGGAGCTAGGCGTGTTTACAGGTGCAGTGGGAGGCATTGAGAGGACACTGAATTCAGAACAAGTCAGTGTGGCCGATGATGCAATTTCAAAAGCAAGCAAAAAGCAGGTAAAGCTAGGTGAGCAGAGCCCTAGCCGGGCCGACAGCAGAAGGGGTGTCAAGAGAGAAAGAGAGGGGGAAAGGAAAAGCTTTTCAAACACACTGGAAAAAATGGTGGTCGGTGGCGGTAATGCAATGACAGAGAACAACAGCAAAACAAAGAGAAGCAGGGAGAACTTAGCTAGGGTCGGAACCTTGAGCCCGGTGGCGTGTAGGGCGAGTATCTATGGGCTAGCAAAGAAGCGGGGGAGCAAAGGAAAAAAAGTAAACAAAAGAAGAAAACTTATGAAAAGTTAAAATTTGAAGCGGTGATGCAATGACAGAGAACAGCAGCAAAACAAAGGGAAGCAAGGGAAACCAGGGGAAGCTAGGGTCGGAGCCCTGGAGCCCAATGGCATGCAAGAGCAAGTGCCATGTGAAGCAAAGTACTCTTTTGGGCTAGTAAAGAGGGAGCAAAAAAAGAAAGCAGGGAAAGAGAGCAAAGAAAAAGAGCGCAAGAAGATGTAAACACTTACTTTTCAACGCTGCTCTTTGCCTCTCGCCTTGACAGTGGATTTGGGGCAGTGGATTGATGGTGGCCAGGGACTCCTCCTCTGGTGCTTCTCGATGCTGCAGAGGCTTTGCTGGGGCCGGTGGCGGCCAATGAGAGTCAGAGTGTGAGTGAGAGCGACCGATGATGAAATGTTGTTGTTGCTGCTGCTGTGCCTTGCCGCTCCGTGGCTGCCAGCGCTTCAGATGGCTTGTTCTTTCCCCTTCTTCTTTGTTGGGAAGGCCTTCAAGGTGATGGTAGTCCTGGTGGCGGTCGGTGGGCGAGCTGGGCGCTTCAGACGGATCTTGGGTGCAGAGCAACGGCATCTGCAGCGGCGTCCGCACTCGACGACAGACGATGATGAAATGAACGCAGGCCGTCGTTGCTTCAGCGCGCTGCTGCAGCGGCAGCAGTGGAGCGAGAACGTTTGAGCAACGCTAAACAAAAGCACAGTGGAAAGTAGAGAGGAGAGAAAATCTCAGAGGAGAGAAAGGAGCACAGTGGAAGAGAGAAAGAGAGGAGCACAGTGGAAAGTAAAGAGGAGAGAAAGAGAGTAGCACAGTGAAAAGTAGAAAGGAGAGAAAAAGAGGAGCACAGTGGAAAGTAGAGAGGAGAGACAAACACAGTGGAGGAGAGAAAAAGAAAAGCACAGTGAAAAGTAGAGAGGAGAGACAAGCACAGTAGAGGAGAGAAAAAGAGGAGCACAGTGGAAAGTAGAGAGAAAAATAAAACACAGCTCAAAGTAAAGAAAGAGAAGAGCACAGTAGAAAGTAGAGAGGAGAGAGAGACGCAGCAGAGGAAAGAACGTTTGAGCGACGCTGATTAGGTTAGATGTACATTGGAAAGTTAAAAGAAAGAGAAGCACATTAAAAGAGAAACCCTTAGAACAACGTTGGCCTGAAAACACAGTTCAAAGTAAAGAGAGAGAGAAAAACACTTTAGAAGAGAGAAAGAGAAAAGGAAAAACAATGAAAAGTAAGTAAAGACAAAAAAGACAAGTAAAATAAATGTAATGAAATAGAAAAATTTTAATCAACTTTTTTAAAACTGGTGATAAATGTTTTAAAAACTAATTTTTTAAAAAGTAAAATATTTTTTAAATATTTTTAAATAAAAGTATTTTTTTAAAGATATTTTAAAGTAAACGCAATTTTAAAAAAGTATTTGAAAATGATTGTAACAAAATTTATTTAAAAACAAAAACAATTTTAAAAGTTGTCTTTTAAATAAAGTAATTTAAATAAAAATAAATTAAAAAAATATTTGAACATTTAGCAATTAATCAAAAATACATTAATTTAACAGAATTTATTAAAACAGAATTTTTAAAAATAGATTTATTAAAAAAATAATAATGTTAAAAGAAAAACTGCAATAATTAAGGCAAATGCAATGAGGAAAAGCGGTAATAAATAAGGAAATAGTGGATGGCAAAACAAAGTGCAAATGAAAATGCCAGCCTGCTGCAACAAAAGAATTTAAAGAAACAGCAAACAGGTAAAATACTTGTTGGATGTAAAAGAAGCCTGATAATGTTCACAAGTGAAAAACCAAATGGCTGATGAACTGAAAGAAATAAATGAAAAATTGTACAAAATCAAAACACACAAGCAAAAGAGAATTTTGTGATTCAGAAATACTAGTGCCCAAAGGCTAAGGAGGCTGATTGAAAAACAATGCACAAGCAAAGGGCAAGAGAGGAAAAGTGCTGCTGATGAAAAGAAAACTAATAATGCTAATAATGCCAAAAGTGATGGCAATAAAAACGATGCTAAAATGTGCTAAAAAATGTAATGATGATTGTGGGCAAATTGTTGGTGTAGACCCCATCCTTACTAACACTTGTTGCAGTGTCAGCCACACCGGGGAATGTACGACTCCGGGTTTGTCATTAGTGTGCAAGCACACCTCTGACTGTAGAGAGTCAGGTAATTTCCCCGTCCCCTTCTTGAGGGCCTACATGGTGCCTGTAGGCTCTGCTGCTGTGGCTATGGCTTCGGTTGCTGGATGTAGTCAGTTGAATTTTTCGCTTCAACCCTACTACTTGGACACGGGAAGGGCAACTGACTAAAAAACCCTTGCCCGTGCCCAGCACAACTCGACACACGGTAGTGAGTGAGTGTAGTAAGCCGAAGCTTAACCAGCACCACCAGTAGCCGGGGACGGGGGTCGTGAGCTAGTTCAGCTTCATCATGGTACCGTGCACAGCACACCATTTTGGCTAGTGATTCATTACCGAACATTCCTCATTTGACTTTTGACGTCCAAGCCGTTTGAATCGGCTCAATCCCGATGGAATTGGACTCTTTTGAGCATCCCTGGTGCATTGGCACCGGAAAACACTCAAAGGAAAGTCGTCGGGAACTGGTCTCAAACACACGCCTCACTGTGTGAGAGCCGTACAGCAGTAGCCACTCGGCCGTGCTAGTCAGAGCTGAAACTATACAAGAGCGTGGACCCCTTTAACAGAACAAAAATAAAAAAATTAAAAAAATATTTTTTATAAATAAATAAAAAATCATTTTTAAAGGTTTTTAAAAAAGAAAAGTATTTTTATTAAAAGTATTTTAAAGTAAATTTAATTTTTAAAAAATATTTAAAAGCTTTTGCAACAGAATTTAAAATTAAAAAATTTAAAAAATTTACTAAAAAACTAAAAGATTTTTAAAAGAAAATTAATAATGCAAGAAGGAAAAGCTGAAACAACTGCAATAATAAAAGTAAGTGTAATGAGGGAAAGTTGAGGCAAAGAGGAGAATGGTGGGAAGGCAATTCAAAATACAAGTGAAGGTGAGAGGAGGCCTGCTTTGCCAAAAGAATTTAAAGTTTACTTAAACAATTTAAACAGCAACAGACTGCTCCAAGTAGAACACTTGATAATTTAATAAGAAGATTGCTGATGCTTACAAGTGAAATGCTGATGGGCTAAAAGGAAAACATAAAAAGTTTTAAAAAATTAAGACAAACATAAAAAAATGTTTGATTAAAGAAAACTAATGTTCAAAACTAAAACGGCTAACAAAACAATGAACAAGTAGAGGGCGGAAAAAGAAAAAGTGCTGCCAATAAAAAAAATTGATGCTGAAAATGCTTGTGATGGTGAGATGATGATAAAAGTAAAGGTAATATAAACGATGCTAATGTGTGCTGAAAAAAGTAGTATAAATGATGATGACTAAAGTGTGAATGACGACAGTGTTTGCACTGTTGCTGTTTAGAAAATGGAGTTTAAAATGAGCAACAAAAAGTAGTCTATTTAAAAAGTAATAAAAATTTAAAAAAAATGATTTCTTTTGTCTTAATTAATTTTAAAGTTAAAATAGCTATCTTAAAACTTATAAAATTATTTTTATTTTATTGTAATGGCTCAGCCGAGTTAACTGATCACTAACGGGAAAAAGGCAGGGAATGGGCTTTTGTGGCCTGACGGCCTTTTATTGAATAGAAAGGGAAAAGGAAGGAGGATGAGCAGGAGAGAGAGAGAAGCGAGCGGAGAACACGAGAGGCGGCGGCGAGGTCGCCGGGACCGAGTCGGCGTCGGGAGTGAGCTGGAGTTGAGCTGGTTGTCGGGCAGAGTAACTGATAGACTGGGTGAAGTTCTGATCGGTGGACGATGACTTTATAATCGGCCAGCGGATGTGAAATGGCGTGAACCAGAGGCAATCTCCTTTGATCGTACGATCAGGCGGTTTAGCCGAAGGGCGATCGAATGTATCTGGTGCCAAGCGGTGAAATTGAAGAACAGAAGCCAGTGTGAGTGTACGCTATCGCTTTGTGTGCCTGCTCTGAATAACTAGTGTTATCGGCTAAGCTAACTAGTGAGTACAACTGCTAGTGAGATGCTAAGTGAACTAGTGATAAGCTGGTGCAAAGTGATACAGCAGTGTACGTGTGATAAGAAGTGAATTGGCTAAGTTTGAGTGAACTGAACTGCGGTGAAGGTGCATGAAGAGAACACGCCGCGCTGGCAAGAGAATATGTGGCGGTCTGTACAGGGCCGCTACATTATTATAAAATTTAGTTACCATTTTTAATTTAAACACCAGCAAATTGTCTATTTTAAAAATGATGCAAATTAAATGAAAACAATAAACAATGTTTTTTATTTTTCTATCAATTTAAAACTAAAGTAATATGTTAAAAAAATTGAGTTTTTTTAATGATATTAAAATTCATTTCCTAGAGATTGACTTGTAAAAAAGAGGTGATATATTTTTAATTAACACACATTATTTTAAATTAAAGTTAATTTTTTAGTTTAATTGTTTTTAATTAAAATAATTTGCTTACAATAAAACAGGTGTTTAAACTTGGTCATTAATTGACGGGTCAAATAGACACTTTCAAACTACAGTACAACAAGGCAAAGGTACATGGCAACAATAAAGGTGAGCTGGCACATCCTGGCCCATAGCTCCTGAGCAGTACATGACGACCAGCGCAACGCAGCACCTGCAAGTACAACCACAGTGCAAAACGGGCCTACGGCCAGGAGCCAGAACAGCATGGGAGACATTGGAAAAGAGAAAAGTTTATTGGTAAAAAGGAAAAAGGAATTTGAAGAGGGAGAGAGTGACAACGTGCTCAGAACACAGCAAGACGTTGACTAACTTAACAAGCGTGTCCTCGCAGCCTAGCTAGTGGGCGCTAACATAAACAGTGGTGTCACTGAGTCATTACAACAACAAAAAACCTTTTTCATCAGTTTTAAAATTGACTTTTAAAATGTTTGATTTGCAAACTAAAAAAAATAAATTTTAAAAATTATGAATGTGTCGCATGTTTGCTCCCTTATCAATTTCTTACTCACTTCTTCTTCACGTTACACTCACCCTTGCGGCATGCACCACTATGGAAGAGCATCGGATGCTCGAGCCGATCGAGGGCGGGTCTTCACGTGACA
>JAALOO010001437.1_pt1 | contig 16097 bp, 20 predicted proteins | sample 7257641 | NCBI WGS metagenome assembly JAALOO01 (sample SAMN14085613, study PRJNA598686) | mite metagenome | biome: ENVO:01001000; feature: ENVO:01001002; material: ENVO:01001226; isolation source: single female mite from University of Michigan culture on fish food culture... ...
TACATTGACTCAAGAGTACACTGCATAAACTGAGTTTATGCTGGCCCTGCTAGTTAATTTAAAACAAAGTGAGTCATACCATCAACACTGTACTTTGCGCTAAAAATAAATCTGCAAATCAAATAACAATCGTGCAAAATCTACTGATAAACGTTAAAAAATGTAAACTTAACTTTTACTTTTAACAAGCAAAAGGAAACTATTCTCACATGATGCTCTAATCTGACAGTGGTCAAAACACGCAACATTGGTTCATTGTTATTTCCAGTTAAATGATTGCCACAAATTTTTTAATTGAGTGATGACATTTTTAAAAATTTGTATATAAGCCAATTTTGCAATTAAGCAGGGATTCATCCAATAACCTCACAAACTCAACAATACAATTTAAAAAGTTTTAATTTAAAATGTACAAACAATCAACCATACTTTTCTTTTCGTTCTTTGTGGCCCTAGCCGCCGCCCTTCCGGCCACCACGCCCCTCCCCCATGATGACCCTGCCTGCAACCTGGTGGACCACCAGGTGCGTGACCGGTGCACCGCCCACATGCCACCGGTGTTGAACAACGTCAAAGACTGGACCTTCTTCATTGACCATCCTGAGATGTGCTGCCCCGCCTACAAGGCCATTATGTGCATCAAGGATGGCATTGAGGGGGCGGAGGCCTGCAAAAAGTTCTGGCCCAGAAAGAAACTTGAGTTTGAGGAGGACATGGCCAAGTTTGCCTCTGTCAGCTGCCACGTTGAAAAGTGCAAACTGTAAAAGTGCATTTTTAAGTAGGTAAATGGCTGCAGCGTTTGCAGATAATTACTCAAAACACAAAAACAAAATACAAAATTGATTTGCAAATCTAAACACGTCCTGTTGTTTGTCTGTCTGCTCGTCTGTGATTTGCTCTTGGTTACCAAAATATGAAAAAGTTATGTCTGGTTTTTTGTCTCTAAAAAGAAGCAGTTTTTAACTGCGTTTCAGAGTTGTGCCCATTTTCATTGTCATTTTTGTTTTTTAAGTAATTTCTAATTACCAAAATGAAATCGAATCAATTTTTCAGCGTTCTTGCTGTTCTTCTGTACTTTAGTACTTTTTTAGCAGTTTCCCAAACTCGAGAAGTGCCCTCACTGCCGGTGGACATCAAGGACCACTGTCTGGGGACTTATCACCACGACCGAGCTCACTGCCTCTCCTCCATCAACTCCACCCACTCAAACATCACCCACTTTTTCAACCATCAACATGACCTTCAAGTACCTTCTGACCACCATCAGCACCACCTTCACCCCTCAATGGTGAACAACACTGTCAGCAATGGCGAGCACTGCTGTCCACTTTGGAGCTGGGTGGACTGTGTGAAGGACGCCATTTTGGTTCTAGAGGCCTCCAACAGCACTTGCCCTTCAACTAATTTGCTGTCAATGCTCAAAAAGGATGAGGGCAAGATTATGGCTGATTTTGGTTGCACTCTGGAGATTACCACCGCTTTGAAATGCAATCTAAAACACACTGATGATGGCAAAAGTGGAGGTCTTGTGGCAGCGGGAGTTCATTTGGAGGTGAAACTGCTGATTTCGATTGCCATCTTTCTAGAGTTGTTGTTTATGGGTTTTTAGTGCTTGCAGTGCAACAAATTGATCAATTGCCAATGTTATTATTATTATTTTTACTTGTTTTTTATCACCTGTTTAGAGTGTTTGCTGATGCTGATGAGATCAAACTGAGTAACTTACTAAACGCATAAAAACGACTTGCTTTAACGTTTTTAAATGTACTAACTTTTTACTTCAAAAATTTTTAAACAATAAAAAATAAAATGAAGCTACTTTTTATTGCTAGTTGTCTTCTTCTAATTGGCTGTTTCGTTTTTGGTAAACCAAAAAACTCTTTTTTAAATATTTTTTATCATTTTTAAACCTTGACACATTTTTTAATAGCTGATCACAAAAGCACCCTAATCACCAGCGCTGAACACATGATCAAGCAGGCACAGGAGACGCTGCTTCACCACCCAAACTCCCGCTATGAACACGCCATCAGGAAGGTAATTGCCGACATTGAGGGTCTCATCAAGATGGTCGAACACGAGAACGATCCAGCTAGGCTGAAGACGGAAGAGGATAACCTCTTTAACCACGAACGAGCTCTAGCGTTGCTTATTGTCGCCGCTGGTCGAGATATTGGTCCACAAACAGAACGACCACCACCGGCTACATCGAAGCATTGATGATACCGCTGATAAGTCACTATAGTGACTTTTTGAGTTATTTTTATCAATCGTTTTAAGATGTAATGATTTTATTGCCAAATTAAAAAAGATTGCAATTAAAGTTTTTGAATAATTGTGATGAAATTGAACGGCAATGGGCTTTCTGTGCCTAACCCTCACTGTTGTTCTCATTGTTATTGTTGTCGTCCTTTGCTAATTATTAGAACTTCCAACAACACCTCATCAGACTGGAAATCAAATTCGAAAAAAATAGACAGAGTACATCTGCAGCAATTCCTGTTTTCACGCTTTTCCAGCTAGCTGTTGAGCATTAAGCTACTTAACTGTTTTTCTGAAGCAAAACTCCTTTTTTCTACAGCTACAGTTCACCTCTTGAAGATTAAAGCAGAGCAACCTCCTGCTTTACAAAGCCATTCCAAGCATGGTGGTCCACCACATGGTCACCTTCCCCTGTCCTCTGTTCTGCATTTTCCTCCTCCTCCTCTTTCTCTCCACATGTGACGCCTCCTCCCAGTGCCCTCTGCCACGCCCACACCTGTTCAAGGTGGGCTGGCCGCCGGCCATTAGCCGTGCAAGTTTCACCTGTGTGCTCCAGGGCAACGCCCCTTTCACTGAAACACCTCCTCCCCTGGAATGGCTGCTGCTCAGCTGGCTGCCGGGCAGCTACAGCAAAGAGGCCGGGGCGGTGCCGCCCACCACCACCACCACCACCGAGCAGCAAAGCCTGGGGGCGGCCTTCCTCCGGCGGCACCTGCCGCTGGGGCAGTGGCTCGCCGAGGCGGGCATTACCCCCCACGACCGCCGCCCCTACAACCGCCTGCTGGTGGAGATGGCGCTGGCCGCTCGGCTGGGCGGAGCCATCTCAGCTGAGGGGCGGCACTTCCGCCTGTACTGCGTACTCTACAAGACCGAGAAGGAGCCGCACATCGTCCAGACGAACCAGGCAAACGTCACCCAGGAGCTGAACAACAAAGCATACATGCTCTACTCGGTGGTGGTCTGTGTCGACCCGTCCTGGCAGGGACTGGAGAAAGGGGGAGGGGCCAGTGAGGCAGTCCGCTTTGTGCCCTGTCCTCCGGGGGAGGCGGGGCAGACGGCGGCGGCAGAGGGCGTAGAGGTGCCTTGCCAGGGCTCCTACCTCTACTACTTCCGCACGCACGATGGCGGCATTGATCGGCAGGAGCCGGGCCTGGGCGAGCGGGAGGAGAAGGAAGAAGAGGAGGAGGAGGAGGAGGAGGAGGAGCCTCTCCGAATCCAGTAAGTTCGCCCACGCCCACTTTTCACTCACTTTACTTATTGTCCCCTTCCCTTAGCCCCGCCCACAAACAGCCACACATCTTCGGCACCGTCTGGCCGCCCGCCTACGCCCGCCTTTTCACCGGAATCAACGCCTACCGCGCCCGAAGGCGGAACCGCCGCGAGGAGTGGCTGCCCTTTGTGCGGGAGAACCTGCTGAACGGCGGCCAGCCACACCTCCTTCCGTGGATGCTCCATCTCTGGCTGCCCGCCAATTACGACGCCGGCCCGGGCCGCTTTGCCGCCGACGTGATGGCCAACAATCGTTTCTATCCGCTGGCCGCAATAGAGCTGCTGGCCATGGACTGGGAGCACCTCTTCGGCGAGCACGGTTGGCTGGAGGTGGCAGCCAATCGGGTGCGATGCCAGTTCACCGGGCAGACGCTCCGCCTCCTTCGCCCGGAAAAGATGCTGCGCGCCTGGCGGGCGGTGCGCAACTTCCGGTGCAACCAGTTCGCCGACCGGCCCGAAGAGTACTTCAGCCTGGGCGCCGTCTTCCTTCGGCTGCACCTTCCGGTTGGGTGGTGGCTGGAGGAGGCGGGCATCACTCCCAATGACACGGCGCCCTACCACCGGAAGGTCATTGAGACGGCCCTGGCCGCCCGCCTGGGGGGCGGCACCACCCATGCCGGCGGCCGGCACTTCATTCTCTACTGCGCCGACATGAACGTCGCCGAGGGCCGGTACACGCCCCCCGGCGCGACCGACTATTTTAACCCAAATCACCCGCGCCCTAATATGCTCCTCTCGGTGGTGGTCTGCGTGGACCGCGCCTCCTGGAAGGCCGCCGGGGCGGACAGCAAAGGGGCCCAGCAGCAGCAGCAGTGGCAGTGGCAGCAGCCGGGGCAGCCGCCCGAGGAGATTCGCTTCGCGCCCTGTCCCTCCGAGGCGCCCTTCTACCGGGGCGACGAGCTGTACAAGGTCTGCCGCCGGGACTGGCTCTACTACTACCGCACGCTGAACGACGGCATCGATGGGCCCTTCCTCGAGGAGCTCCCGGTGGAGCAGGGAGGAACCGGGGGAGCTTGGCAGTGAACGAATGGGCGAAAATGGCCGAAATGTGTGACTGCTGCTGCTGATACAACTGCTGCTGTACACCACTTTGGTGATTTTCACTTTTCTCACCGGAAATGATTTGTTTTGAATCATTTTTGACACAAATAAAAAAATGAAACTCAAGGGCTCAGTCGCGTTTGCTTTGCTTACGCCACACGGTAACTGTGCACCGTTAAAGGTGTTTTTTTCTAGAGCAAAAAGAGTCAGTGTGGAGAAAACTGCCGTTGCTTATGGGTTTTTAGTGTTTTGCAGTGCAGATAAAGTAATCAATTTCTAATGTTTTTAACTTTTTTATTATTGATACCTTTTTTATCACTTGATTTAGAGTGCTTGATGATGAGGATGCTAATAAGACCAAAATGTACCTTACTAAAACGCATAAAAGCGACTTACTTTTGCATTTTATAATGTACAACTTTTTTTTACTTTTGAGCATTTTCAAACAATAAAAAAACAAAATGAAACTTCTTTTTATTGCCAGTTGTCTTTTTATTGGCAGTTTTGCTTTTGGTAATTTTGAAACATTTTTTTCAAAAAATTTTTTCACTTTAAACCTTAATTTATTTTTTAGCTGACCAAAAAAGCGCAGTAGTCACCAGCGCTGAAGATTTGATTAAGCAAGCACGCGAGATGTTGCTTCACCACCCAAACTCCCGCTATGAGAGCTCCATCAAGAATGTGATCGCCGAAATTGAACGTCGTATCAAAATAGTCGAACAAGAGAGTGACCCAAATAAGCGTAGAGAAGAAGAGGGAAACCTTCTCGGTCAAGAACGATCCCTGGCAAAACTCCTAGCAGTTGCTGGCCGGGATAATGGCCCACAAACGGAGCGACCTCCACCTACAACAGCCAAACATTGATCATATACCGTTGATAAGTGATAAGTGCTTTTTAAGCAACTTTTTATCAGTCGTTTTAAAATGTGTTGATTTTATTATTGTCAAATGAAAAATGTTTGCAGTTTTTTATTTTTTAACAACGGTTTGATAAAAGTGGGCGGCAATGTTCAAACTTTAACAAAATAAAAAACATTTTCCTACGTCGAAGTTTGCATCATAATGACACAGTAGTGCAGCAGAAAGAGGATCATCTGACAGAGGAAGGCCCAGTCAAAGGAGTGCGTCAGGCTGCGGAAAAGTCGCAGACGAAAGTACCGTTCATACTGTGAAACTAGCGTAAACTGGTAAAAATTTTTACTAGAAAAATTCAAACTTTTTAAATCAAAAGTTTTCCAGATGTTGTTGCAACTCAAAAAAAAGTTGTTCACCAGCGCTTCTTGTTTTAACAAAAAATCCAACTTTTTTAGCTGGCAGTGAATCTTCCACTCGAGGTAGGCAATCAGCAGCAGATGAACTGAAGGTTGAATGTGATAAGGTTGCAGGCGAGTGTCAGAACGACTGAGCATGTACACCGTTCCATTGAGAGTGTCGATGACGTAGGCAACCACAAAGATGAACAGTGGAGTTGATAACAGCAAACTGAGGTGCTCATTTAGCGCGGCCAATTTAGCAACCTCCGCTCTAAGTTGAGAAAAACTGATTTGCCAAAATTCATACCTGCTGATGATAGTTTTTAAAGCTAAAAACGTGGCAAACTGAAAGTAGTGAACGACCACTGCCACAACGTATCGATTGAAAACTAGAAAATAAACGGAAACGGTATTGTAGGCAAAGTTCAGCTTGCTGGGATCGTCGACGATGATCTTGTAGTTGGACAGTGCAAAAAGGGCGTTGTAAAAGATGAAAAACTGTACGAAAATTTGTTTGGATTTTGCTTTTGAGCAGTATTTTTCCGGTAGTAGAGCGTCTAAGCAGGAGGCGAAAGTTTTAGGTGATGATGATGATAGTGATGAACTTTGAAAATCAAAGCTCAGGCAGAAAAAGTAGACGTAATTGATCACAGTAGTAACTGGATAGTAATACCGTTCAGCGAGCAATGTTAGAAAGGCAAAAAGTGGTTTACTGCGACGCACACTGTACATTTGCCCCAGACCAGGCTGTTCATAGTACTCATAGGTTTCCATCACCCAATCGTAGGATTTGAACAAAACAAGGATGACCAGAAAGAGGTTCCAGCAAAGGTTGATCAATGTAGGTAAAGTTAAGGTTTTTGCATTAAAGTTGAGTGGATAAAACTGAACTGAAAAGTTTCCAAAAACGGCTAAACTGAGTTTAAAAAGAGGTGATTTGAGGTGTTGTACTTGAGAGTTCATTTTGAGGGAAAGTCTAAAAATACAAAAAAATGACAAAAATTGTACGGTTTTGTTTGTTTGTTTCACTATTTTGAGTAAAGTGATTTTTTTGTCATTTCAGAACTTCATTGCAATTTTTGGCATGTTTGTTTTGTTGGTTTCAAAACGCTGTCAATAATTAAATTGAAATTTTTCTTATTTAGTATTTTGCTGCAAAACTCCGTGCAAAAAAGTGTTGTGTAAACAAAAAAGAAGACAAAAGAAAAAAACGATCAATATTTTATGAAATGAATGTGTTTGTGGGCTGTGTACAACAACAGAGGACAAACTTTGTCAATCAAAAGTACAAAAAGACACACAGTTCTAAGAAACAAGAAGTAAAAATACTCAAAATTAAAATTTAAATACAAGTTGACAGGCGAAATAACTGCTGAAATTTAAAATTGAAAAAAATTGTATAAAAAGATTTATTATTGCAGAAAAGTTGTACTCACAGTTGTCTATTTTTCCTTTGACAATCATAAATTATTTTTAATCTACTAATCATCTGTTTTCTAATCTAATTTAGTTTGCACTAATTTATTACCTTTTTTTTGCACTTTTGTCGTTTTTTCACCTGAAACAATATTCTGTAATTTTCCAATTTCTTTATGTATTTTGAAACATTTTCATTGAAACATTTCTTGTCGTCAAGCACAGCAAGTTTTTGACTAAAACAATTAAATTTTTTTAAAATAGCTGAAATGTTTCTTAAAACATTTCACTTAATGTGCAACCCAGTAAAAGGGTTAGAGTACTTGGAAGCGTACTTTGACATTGTGCAGCAAATAAGTCAGCAAAAAAGCAACAAAATAAAACTTTTGTTTCGCCTCTCTTTTGCAATCATCACCTACAAATGCGTCCATTTTTTAACTCTAGGAGTAATCAGTAAAAATTTTACCAATTTTCAACGTACGATTCACTATCAAGGACTGTACTTGCTTATGCCCAAGTACCGCTTCAGTTTTTTGAGTGGCTTAATGGCCGTTTCTCTGCTCTTCTACAACTACGTCCTTTTTACCCGGCCTCATACTGAGATGAACGATCTTTTAAAAACTATTTTAATTGATGATTCAAAAAGTCAAAAGTTTATTAATGAAAATCGGTACTTCCTGTACAAAGTTTACTGTGGACGTAATGTGCTGCAGTTTATCAGGCGGTTTTGTCTCAAAGTGCTCAACACTTTTGCCAGTCTGATTTTGGTTTCTGGTAAGAGTTTTTAGTTTTGTAGCTATTGTTTTTAAATTGTAAAAATTTTGTTCAAACTAGATTTTCTAATCATCTACACTGAGATAATCCTCGTCTACAAGCTGGCCACAGTGCACTACTCACAACTGATCACACTTTCGTTTTGGGAATTACTTCTCATTTTACTCTATCACCTTCTAAACTTCTTCAGCTACTGCTACTTTTTCCTCAACATCTCCCACGTCTTTGGCCTGTACTACACTACCGGGTCAACACTGCTGATGATACTATTTATTCGCCTTCAGCAATCGTCCAAATATCTTCTCCAACTAAAAAGGAAAAAATTGCAACATCAAATAAGAAGTTCAACTGCCTTCCAACTTCGTTTCGACGTTTTTCGAGCCTTCTACATTGACTGTCTCCACTTGTCCCAGGCAATGAACGACGCCTGTGCCAGCCTCTTCTTCGCCTTCTTCTGCTCGGGACTTCCCCTCAACTCGGCGATGGTCAACTGGCTTTTACTCAACTCAACTACTGACTCTACTACCGCCGATATGATGGGCCCCATCTCCAAGCTCTTTATCACCTTCTTCATCCTCTACCAGCTGAACGTCATGATGATCATCCACCTGATAATTACCCGCGTTGGCTGGCACATTCGACGGCCAGTTCGGTTGCTCAAGTCGATGGCCGCCTTTGATAAAGGTGGCGGAAGTTATCTTGGGAAGAAGAAAAATGAGAGAAAATTTTGCAAGTTTAAGGCTCAGCTGACGCTGTCTCATCAGATCTTTGCCATTGACAGCCAAAAGGGGCCTGGTTTCACCTATGGGCGCCACCTGGGAATGATCACCATGGGCGCGTTTGTAAAGGCAGGTGAAAACTATAAAAAAGTATTTTTGCAAATTTTTATTTTTTGAAATTTTTAGTTTCTCCTACTCTACAGCAAGGCGATCATGACGGTGTACAAGCTAAAGCTGATGGCCAATTAAAAAATTAGAGTAAAAAAGAGTAATAAAAAGGCTTTTATTTTTAAAAGTTACACCGTTATTTGTTGTTGTTGAAAGACAGAGCGGGACTGACTGAAAGACCGGTAAGTAAGTAATTAAAAATTAAATTAACAGAAAACTCAAAAATATTTTAAAAACAAACAGCCGCTTCAACCAATGATCGGCAGACGATCCTTGATCTTATCCAGCAGACTTCCATCACTTCCACTGTCGACGACCTTGTGGACAAACAGCCGCAGATCATCGACGATCATCTTCGGCTCCTCGAAGAACATCAGGTGGCCGCCATCTCGCAGATCGCTGTACTGCACCAACTTGGCGTAGTTCGCCTCGGCCAGCGCCTTTGGACTGCGGATCATCTCGTGCTCGGTGTCCACAAGGCCGGCCGGAACCTGAATCACCTCCGAGGTGACCGTCGAGTTGCTGAGGATGAACTCCTTGTAGAGGCGGGCGGTGGCGGCGACGCTGGGCGTCGTGTAGTAGATCATCACCAGGGTGATCAGCTGGTCCTTGGTGTACTTCAGCTCCAGGCCGCCGTCGTCCATGGCTCGGTTCGCTTTGTTGGTGAAGCTGGACAGCTTCTCGAGGATGTGGGCGGCCATGCCGGTAGGTGTGTCAACGAGAGCTGAAGATAAGGTGTCAGGCTTGGTCATCATCAGGTGCATGACGCCGGTCTCCTCGAAGGCCTCAAGGAGGGTCTGTTTGAGGGGGAACAGCTTATCGTAGTCCCGTTTCCATTGGACGGGGTCGAGGTCGGGAATGTGCGGGTAGAGGATGTTTCGGGCGAGGCGCTTGGCGTTGAGGAGATTCTCTAGCGGGTCGAAGAGGCCGAGAACGTGGATGCCGATGACACTGTAGAAAAAGGGAGAAAAAAATTAAAACCTTGGATTTTCAAAGAAAAACTTGAACCTACTTTTCAGGATAGAGAATGGCAATGTTTCGCGTGATAATGCTGCCCCAATCGTTTCCCTGGAGGAAGTACTTCGAAAAGCCCAGTCGGTCCTTCATCAGCGTGGCAAACATTCGCCCGGCGGCCGTTGGGTCTAAACCGGTCTTGTGCGCCCCCTCAGAGTACCCGTAGCCGGGAATACTAGGGGCGATGACCTCAAAAGCCAGTCCCGATGCATCGGGTTCAGTCAGCAGGGGAAGGGCTCGGTAAATCTCCAAAAAAGAGCTCGGCCAGCCGTGGACAGAGAGGAGCGGGTAGACCTTCGTCGCCTTGGAGCTGGCCTTCACGTGCACAAAGTGAACGTCAATGCCCTCAATTTGGGTCTTGAATTGAGAAGCAGCGTTCAGTTTTGCCTCCTGGGCTCGCCAGTCGTAAGTGCCGTTCCAGTACTTGACCAGGTCGATCAGCTTTCCGGAGTTCATTCCGTAGTGGAAGGCGGTATCTGGCAGGTGGTCAATGAATCGGGCCTGGGCGAGGCGGCGACGGATGTCAGCCAGCTCAGAGTCGGGAATCGAAATGTTGAAGGGGCGGACGGAGGTGTTGTCGGCGGGGGCTGATTGGCCATCTGAAAAATATAAAGAGTTAAATTTTTTGAGTATTTTTTGGGGTCTAAAAAAGTTTACCTCGAACTTCCTCCTTGCCAAAGTACTTGGGCTGACGCCACTGGGAGAGGTCGTCGGCGCTGGAAATGCTGATAATAGAAACCAGCAGAAAAATCAAGCCTTTGAAAGTTGAAGCCATCTTCAAGGCAAAAAAGTTAGAGTTTTCAAACTGCTGATTTAAGCCTTGAATTGGAAAGGTGATTTTGCTCAGTCGTTTGGTGGTCCCTTTTATACTTCTCAGGTGAGATTGGTTATCTGATTTTTTCAACAAAAAGTAAACTGCAAGAGATGGCTGCTTGACGTAATTCTGATTTGTTCTATTTTTGTTTGGCTAGATTGGTAAATTGCGTCAGAACCAGGTTTGATAAGATTGTGAAGATTCTCTCTTTCTGTCTGCTTTCAGTTTTGTGTAATAATACTCTTGAATGATTGATTGAGAAAAACCTGTGTGTTCTATTGTTGAATTTTTTATGATACTTTACTAGAGTTTTAAATGAGGACAACAGTGAAAGCATTTGCGTCATTTGAATGCCACCAGAGCCAGAACAGCTGCGCTTGATGTCTGACTGACAACTTTCCAGCACATATGTTTTCATTTTTCAGTATCAAAATTTTTTATTTTAAAATGATAGCTTTTGTAAAAAAATTATTACATTTGTTTGTTTGTTGACTAAAGCAAATACCTCTTGTAAGCAAAACTGGCTAAGAAAGTTTGATAAGGACATTAACCGCCTAGACACGATACTTCCGTACAACATAACATTGAACAATCTTGCACTTTCAAATCTGAAAGCTGATAAGGAAAAAAAATGTTGTGGGCATGCAGCCCGTGTTTGGCCCTTATCAAACGCATCAGTTCATTGGCACTAATTGAGTATCAGATTACCAGCTGATGATGATGATGAATATTTTCCATCCTGTTCTTAGTATTTTCTTATCAGCTCAAATATGACAAAAAGCCGCTTTCATCTGCCAAGTATTTTGTGCACTAAGTTTGGCGTTGATGTTTTGATTTACCGCTTCTTAAAATTGACGTTATATAAAAGGACAAATAAAATACTTGACTGGACATTGACAGTTTTTTTCACCAGTCTAAATGTGATCACTTTTTAAATTAAAATGAAACCTCAAAACACTTCTAAATCAGTGTGCATTATTGGCGCTGGAGCTGCGGGACTTTGTGCTCTACGACATTTTACCACTACGAAAATTCATCTTGAAAATGAAGATAAAGAAGTGCTTGCTTTCAACCCTGTTGTCTGTTTTGAGCAGATTGACCAAATTGGCGGAACTTGGGTGTACAATGAGCAGGTGGGCACTGTTGAAAAACCCGTTCACTCGAGCATGTACCGAGATATGAGGTAACAAAAACTGATTAAAATTTTTAATTCTAAAACTAATTTTTTTTTGCCAACAAAATCCTCAGAGTAAACGGCCCCGTGCAGATCATGGACTACCCTGACTTTCCCTTTCGCAGTCCAATCTCCTACACTCACCACAGCAAAGTGCTGGAGTACCTGCACGACTACGCAGCACACTTCAACCTTTGGCCGTGCATTCGTTTCCAGCAAACTCTGCTGAAGATTTCCAGAGTTGAAAATGGAGACAATATCAAATCAGGCTGGCTGGTCAAAGTGCTTAATCAGCAGACTGAACAAGTTGAAAATCACCACTTTGACGTGATTGTCCTCAGTCCAGGTCGGTACAGTGCTCCAAATTGGCCTCCACTTGAAGGGCTGAACCTCTTTTCCGGCTCGGTGATTCACTCTCATGATTACCGCTTTCGAGAGCCGTACATTGATAAGCGGAAGGTGGTGGTCGTCGGCGCCGGCCCCAGCGGCATTGACATGGCCCTGGACGTGGCCTCAGTGGCCACTGAGGTGATTTTCCTTAATCGAAATGTAACAAGTGTTTCCTCTTCAAACCTTCCGGCTAATGTACGACAGGTCCTAGGAGAGATTCACCGCTTTACAGGCCCTTTTTCAGTTAGTGTCAAAGTGTTTGAAGAAAATGGAGAGGAGACTTTTGCTGAATTTGAGGAGGTAGATGTAGTCATCTTGGCGACTGGATACCGATTAAGTACTTTGGGGTTTTTGGATTTGGAATCTTGTGGACTGGCGTGGAATGAAGATGAGGACACTGTTGAGGGCATTTACCGGCATCTGATCAACATTAGTCAACCAAGTATGGCGCTGTTGTCTGTCAGTAAACCGACGCTCTCCTTTCCGCTTTATCATCAGCAGGTAAATATTTTTAATTTTTAACTTTTTACAACTAATTAAGTTTTTTACTTGTTAGATTCTCTACTTTATCAAAACGCTCCTCGGCACTGTACAGCTGCCGACCAAGGAGCGGATGGTCGCTGAAATGAAGGAAGATATTGAGCATCGAAAAAGTGTTTATGGACTGAAGGCTAAAGATCGTCACCTGCTGAAAAGCCTTCCGCTGATGAGAGCGTATTTTGAACTGTTGGAACGAGATGGAAATTTAGAACCGACTAAACCGGTAGTGTACAAGTTGTTGGAGGAAATTATCCGGGCAAGAACCGCCGACTCGGTGGGCTACAAATCGATCAACTACCGATTGATAGATGACGAAAGATTTGAGGTGATAAACACTGAAACTGAGACAGTTTTACCTTTATCATCTTTTGTTTCTTCTTCTCAACAAAATCAACCACTTCTTCAGCAAAAAGGAGGTTAATGTAAACATAAACTTTTTGTAAATTTTTTTGTTTGAGTTTTTTATTTTACAAATGAGTGCAATAACATGAATTTAAAAAATTTTGTTTTGCAACATTGAGCAAAATTAAAAATGATAATTTTCAAAATATTTTTTTAATAAAAAAACTCAGCATTTTTTAGTTGGTCATAAAACTCATCCTGATCGCAATGGGTCACACTTCTTCGTCTTGAGGTTGATGGTAAAACCAGGCTGGCAAACACAGGTGGGCGTCACAATCTGCTGGTGCTGGCCATTCTTCCACACGGTCTTCGTTTTGGCAATCAACACCTCAGTGGCGTCATCGCACACCAGATCACCTGAGCGATTGGAGCCGGTGATGCTCTGTGCAGAGATGATGGTAGCGACCAGAAAAAGGGTGAAAAGAAAGAGAAAGTTGAACTTTGGGAAAAACATTGTGAAGTTAGTTTGTGGAAAACTCTGAAGTCTGAAAAAAGTCACTTGATTTCTATTTGCTTTTATACTCAAAGTGTGATGCTCAGTGTAAATGTGTAAAAGTGTGATTGAAGGTGATGATAATGATAAAAATGAATTTTAAAATAGTGAGACACATGAAAGTACTTGAATCAAGGCCACCACTGCTGCCACAGGTAAAGGTGAAAAGTGCAATCTTGATAATGGTCAGTCAAATAAACAGCTACATCAGCAGCATAGCAGATTTGTGTTTAGCATGCTAAATTGCCTTTTTATTAAATTGGTTTTTGATTAAAGCAAAAAGTATTTTATTTAGCATTCAAAAATTCAAGTGCGCACAAAGTTGGCAAGTGAGCATTTTTGCTGCTCAAGAATTTAAAAAAATTCCCTTTTTCACACCAATTCATTCCTATTTTTTTCTATTTTTTGCTAGATATACGGGGAGTAGCAGCAGCAGTGGTGAACATCTTTGGTGGTAGTGGAAGTGGCACTCTTTTCTATTGAAGCTGAGCACCTAACGATCAACCACAGCACAGTGGCGAGGGGTGCTCGTTGCCAGTTTCCCGCTCTCTCTCTCTCTCTCTCTCTCTCTCTCTCTCTCTCTCTCTCTCTCTCTCTTCTGTCAATGTCAGTGCCAAACAGCGAAAAAAGCACAGTCTCTGCTTGCGCTCTCTTTAGCACACTTTTGTTGTTGTTTTTGTTGCATCACAGCACCACAGCACACTGAATACTCACCCTGTCATCGCCAACACTGTCCACACTATGTGCTGCTCTGACGACTGATTGATACCTAATAAGATTTTGTTTGAATGTGTTTTGCTTACTCAGCGCAAAAGGCTCATATCAGTATTAATGTTCTAAAATAAAAAGAAGTACACCCAAGTTTTTTGCTTTTCTGCGCTAAGCTGTCGTCGTGTACTGAAACTGACTGGCAGTTCATATTCAAATCAAATCAAAGCTAACAGTAAATAATCATCATGACGGAAAACAACCCGGAAAGGAACCAAAACACCGAGGTTTGTAAACTCTAAAAAGATTTAGTAATCAATCTAATTTTAAACTTTTTTCTTTTTAGTCAGAAAACCTGGTCATCTCCGAAATCAACATCAACGATGTGAACATCGCCGACAATAGCGACTCCTCTCTGCTGCAAAATGAGGATCGCGTTGAAGAGGTGCTGATCGTCCCTAATTCAAGCAAATCACCTCCTCAATCTTCAAAAAGAAAATCCTGCTGTTGCTGCTGCGGCTGGAAGCCCTGCCTCCTGATAACACTTTTATTCCTGTTCATCCTCGCCTTCACCTACCTTTTCGTCCTTCCTTTCTCCTTCTACCTTTCGCCCTCTCTTCAACGGGAGATCGTCTTCTTCAATGACCTCCTGCGAAATGTCACCGATCCGGCGGAGCGGGACCTCAACTGTACGACAGTGCTGCGACTGCCTTCAGATGGCGGCAGGGTAGAGCTGGGTAAAAAATAGAACTTCTTTTTGATAAAAACACACGATTCTAAAATTCTTTAATTCTAGGAACCTGGATCGTCCCGCCACCAAGTTCCTCAAGCTGTGATCGAACACTAACTCCCGAGCAAATACTTTCCACCTCCTCGCTGGTCATCCTCTACGCCCACGGCAGCGGCTCCTCGCGGGCCAACAGCTGGCGAGCCAAGGTCTACAAGGTCCTTTCCGGTCAGCCACTCAAGGCCACCGTGGTCACCTTCGACTACCGAGGTTTTGGCGATTCAACCCCGGCGGAGGAGTTGCCCTCGGTGGGCGGAACCGTCAACGATACTGCCGCAATTTTCGAATGGATTTTGCAGAGGGGAGTTCCGCCGAAGAAGATCCTCCTTTGGGGACACTCGCTGGGCACGTCGATTGTCGTCCAGGTGCTGGCCAAACTTCCAAAGGAAAAGGTTCCTTTGGCGGCCGTTCTTGAAGCTCCGTTCACCAGTTTTGCCGAGGAGATTGCCGAGCACCCGATCAACACCGTCTATCGCCATCTGCCCTACTTTAGACCCTTTATCCTCGATCCAGTGGTGGGAAATCCCGAGCTGAACTTTGACTCTCTCACCCCTCTTCCCAACGTCCGCTGTCCTCTCCTAATTCTTCACGCTGAAGATGACCACATTGTACCGTTTCACCTCGGTGTACGACTGTACGACATTGCACGGGCTGTGCAGCCGCCGGAAGTGAGGAATCGGACCACTTTTCACCGGTTTCCGGGTGGTCACGGCTATCGGCACAATAAGATTCGGCTGGCACCGGAGCTGCCCAAGGTGGTCGGTGACTTTATTCGCTCTGTTTCGGATTTTTAGAACTTTTTTGGTTTTTATTTTAAGTTTTACTAGCAGGGCCAGCATAAACTCAGTTTATGCAGTGTACTCTTGAATCAAT
>JAALOO010001438.1_pt1 | contig 16092 bp, 19 predicted proteins | sample 7257641 | NCBI WGS metagenome assembly JAALOO01 (sample SAMN14085613, study PRJNA598686) | mite metagenome | biome: ENVO:01001000; feature: ENVO:01001002; material: ENVO:01001226; isolation source: single female mite from University of Michigan culture on fish food culture... ...
ATGCAAAAAAAATCTCGCTGAAGTTCTGGCTTGCCAGCACTTTTCCACCTGTTTCCTTTCCGATTGCCCCAGTAGTACCAGCACCAGCACCATCAGTGACAATAGATTTATTAATCACTTGGGAGAGCAGACGGCATAAGGAGGAAGAAGAAGAAATAGGAACAAAAAGTTGCCTTCATTTGCTATAATTAAGATTCATTCAGAAGTGGGGAGTGAAAGAAAAAAAGAAAGCAATCCAATGTAAGCATCCATTGACTGCCAAACGTTTACCAAACACACATACATTGCAGCAGCAGCTTCTCAAAAAGACTTTAGAAGAATTTAGAACCACTTTTTACCACTTTGGTTTCCTTCTCCAGTTGGTAGTGGAAGCTCACTTCTTGAACCATTGAAAGCTGTAGAGGCAGCTGATGGAACAGCACAACAGTCTTCGTTTGAACTGCCAAGCTGAATGAGCATTCATTTTTTAAAGTGCACTAATTTGCACCGGGCTTTAAATGCCACCGCCGCCGCTGCTGCTGGCTAATATTAGCGGCAGTCGATAGTGTAATTCACACAATTTATTGCCGCAGAGTAAATTCTTTTGATTGCCCCTTTTTTTCTTGAAGAAATCTTGAGCCTTCCTGTCCCATTTAAATACCGCTTGAATTGCTCTAATGCCGGCCGAGACTTTTCTTCTGCTGCTGAGCAGTCCTGTCGTGTCGATGAGTTTTATTCTTGGCGCGTTCAGTTCAATTCAGTTTTGAGCAGCTCGGACTGCAGCAGCAGCTAACGAGCGACCCATTAACGCTCCAAATCGACTTTCAATGAACAAACAAACTGGTGCTGCAGCAGACTTTTTGTTCGACCCTGTGTTTTGGGCATTTGCAGCCAGTCAATTAGCAAATTGGTGGCGAAATTTTCCTCTTCTTTTTCAGAAGTAGCTGCTGCTGTTGCTGCTGCCCTCGCTTCGATTGGGCCAGGTCAATTTGACCACTCACTGCTCATTCACAGCTTGTTGCCCCCTCTCAGCTCAGACGACTCAATGTTTTATTCATTCGTCGACGTTCACTCACTAACTGACTGGTTGACTGTTACGTTGAGCAGTGGGGAACGTATGTCTTTTTGTGTGTTTTCAGCGCTAACCCCAACTGTTTTTGTTAAGCTGGTGAAAGAAGAGAAATAGAGAAAGACTCAATCAGTCGCCATTATAGTTGCAGCTTGTGTTGTGTGTATGTGCTTGATGCCGTTTGGCTTGAGCTCAAACTTTGAAACAGAACAAAATTTGCTACTTCAGGGAACTGTTGTGTGAGGGTAAAGGTTTGTGTGAAAGGGGACACATTCCTTGAACTAGTTTCCAAAATTGAGCTAGGAAAAAGAAGAGAGATTTGAAGAGATTGCTGTACGGCAATGTACGACAGATGAGGGTAAAAACCTTGGCATTCATTGGCCCTTTTCTCTTCCCCTCTTCCTCTCACTAATTAGATGACTTAATCAGCAGTTGATGTCTGTTGTTGTTGTTGTTGGTGGTGGTGGTGTTGGTAGTGGTGTTGTCGTTTGCGTTGTAATTTCCATTCTGGACAGATGAGCACAGCACCCCAGCTGCCAGCAGGAACAACTTCACTGGCACAAATCACTGGCACTTTGATGCTGAGCCGAGCTGACCACCGATCTGAGCCCCTAGCCCACATCGAATTAGCCGGTCAAATCGTTTTGATTGCCTGATTCTTCTCTCCCTCTTTTTGCCCGCATTCCTTTTTTTCTGCAGCTGCCCTTTGCTTCTGCTGTTGCTGTTCTGCTATTCTATTGCCAGTTAGTGCAAACTAGTTGTTTCTAGAACATCAAAGGTTTTATTAGTAGTAGTGGGTAGAGGCACTGTACTGTGCATCGATTTCAATGACTGACAGACAGCCACTGGAATGAGATGACAAAACAAATGTACTCATGGCTTGTTAAGCATAATTAGAAAGCAAGTGAGGGCAAATGAGCCAGTGAAGCAGGCAGGCAGTGGGCTTTCATATTTTATTCACTTCACCAGCGAGTATTCCTGATCAGCGCACACTGAATAGGCACAATGTACAACTTCTCGATTCTAGCCAGAATGGTCTCAAAATGTACAGGAAAAAAGAGAAAAAAGGAGAATCACCATTCAACTGTGCTGCTGCTAATAAGAACAAATTAAGCTAATGCCACCAAATTAACATGACATTTTTTTGTGTTTGCGCGTATGTTTCTAAGCTGATGCTGCTAAGTGTGCTGGTGGTGGTGGCTGAGGTAATGAAAGCACTCGGATCAGGATTCAAGATGAATGAAAGAAGAGCGAGAGAGCAAGTGAAGAAAGACTAAGGATGAATGAATGAATGAATGAGGAATCGCCAAACAGAGGAGGAGGAAGAGGATGAAGAAAGAGGAATGAATGACTGCCTGAAATGACTCTTCTTTTCATTTAGAAGTTAGCTGCAACAGCACTAATTTGGCCTGTGCATGTCTAGTGGACAATATGTGTTCAATGTTCAATATGTTAGTATTTACCGACCTGTCGTAGAGGAAAAGAGAAGAAGAGTATGTGTGCCTAATTGCTCACAGCCAAAAAGAGGGGTAAATAGTAAACATAGATGGATAGGATGGTAATGAAACCCAGGGCCAACAACAACACATCCCAGCTGCAGCAGCAACGGCAGTGGAAACATCGAAACGCAACATTAGCTGGTAGACAAATAAACACAGAGTGCAAGCGAAGGGGGAATATTTGGTGCCTGCACCAGCACCAACTCCACTGTCCCCTAATGGCCATTTAATTATTATTTACCGATACCACTGTGGAGCAATTGCCAATTGCCCACATTGGACTAACTAACCTATTGGGCAGACAGACTGGCGGTTTGCACGCAATGGTTGCACTGGTCGTGGTGATCAGATGGTCAATGAATCGCCAGTGAATGCGCTCCCCAATGCTAATTACCAAAGTCTTGACTTGCTTGACCAGTGCCCGAGCTGGGCAATGCTTTGCTTTGTAATCGCTTTAGCTTTGTAATTCACTAGGCACTCTTCGTTTTGTTTACCATTTGACCATTTAAAATTGGATTCCAGCAAAGATTGCCTGCTTTCTCTCTCTCTCTCTCTCTCTCGCTTTTTGGGCAGATACGAACTAAAACACACTCGAGCTGTTGTTTGCTTAGCACAGTACTGACGCAGAGGGTGTGCTTGGGAAGATCGCATTGAGCCTACTGAACTGAACTTTACTGTCAAGAACTTTAAACAATAAAAAAATCAGTGATCAAAGATGAGACAGTGGGAAGAAAGTAAAGTGGTCTAAAATAATCAAAGGTCACAGCCACGGTGAAGACAATCTCCTTTTCCTCCTCACTCCCAGCCAGTCAGTCGTCAATCGGTCAGCAGTGCAGTGAGTGATATTAAAGTGCTCGATCGTATTAGCATTTAAATCCTGCCCTGTTTCTCTAAAAGCTATTTGCTTAACTACACAGTTGGAAAGTAGAACTGCCACCATCATCACTGCTGGACCAACAATAGCAAAAGAGGAGGAAGAGAAAAAGTACACAAACTCTGCCTGATGAAATGCCAAATAAAAAGAGTGGTAGCTTGCAGAGAAGTGAACGAGTAAACCTTGCAACGAAATTGACTTTGCCTGTCTGCCTGCCTGCCTTTTGCCACAATAATTTTGATTAATTCCGGCATCCCTTTCCTCTCCTTCACCGCTGCCTTCAATCACCAAAGCCTCTGATTCCGCGATTCACTCATCTAGCTCTGTCAACAGCTCTTTCTGATGCTCGCTTTTAACGTACAGTACATTTTCCCCCTCTTTCCCTCTTTCTCTACTAATTGCCTTCATTTCGACTTGGCGGCGGCAATTTACTACTGGCATTATTATTATTGGCAATATTATTGCTAGTACTGGCGATGGACTCTACTTCTGCTGGTGCTGCCTAACCTTAACCTTTTTCCGGCGTGTGCAGATTCGATATTCGAGCATTGGGCATTGTTAGGCGCTCTCTTCTCTCACTACTTCCTCCTCCCCCTTCTCCTTCCATCAGCAAGCAAGAATCGGCAAAGAACAAGGAAGAGAAAGAGAGAGGAATAGAAAGCGCCAGCGCAGAAGATTGCCGGCACACCGACAACAACGGAACAAGCAGAGAGCAGAACGCACTTTCTCTGTTCGGTTTGCAGCAGCAGCAGACGGCGTCGTATAAAAAGGGGCGCCAGATTAGGCAGAGCAGAGCAGTCGACGTTTGAGTGGAGAACAGAGAACAAGACAGCAGTCATGCACCAGAACCAGCAGCAGCAGCAACAGCAACAGCGACGGCTACACCTGCCACCAGAACCTTAGCACCAGAGAAGAAGATGAAAGAAGCAGAATTGACTTACCCAAAAGGATGTAAGAATTTTTGTCGTTCTTGGTCTGCAGACAGCACAAAGTGTAAATTGTGAGTTGTTGTCAATTTTTTTTGTTGCTGATGGTGACTCAAAGTTTAAAACAAATCAACAGCAACAGCAGCAGCACTCTCGTCTTTGCTCTTACGTTTTTGGCCTGCCATCCCTTTCTCTGCCTTTTCTCGTGCCATATGTCGTCTCAGCAGCAGAGTGTCCACCACCACCACCACCAGCACAACCCTGAAACGCAGAATATCACCTTCTTTTAACAGTTTCTTTGTCATCTACTTCAACGTTTGAGAGCGGCGAGTGCGTGTCGCCTCGTCTTTCTCTGATATTGCACTTTCTTCACCTTATGCGGCAGAATCTGTCGGCAGCAGTTGAATTGTCAAAAGCGCACTCACTTCAGAGCAAATCTGTTTTGAAAAGAAGAAGAAGAAGAAGAAGGGGACGGCAATTTCAATAAACAAAGACAGTGGCTGCGTGCTGTGTCACGAGTGTTCAGCAGCAGAAGCAGAAGCAGTCTGTCATCTCTGTCATCTTCCTGCCTATTACTTTACTCACTTTCACATATTGAATGCGTGTGCAATAATAGAGTCTTCTTCTTCTTCTTCTTTGCATCTGTGTGACATAATAGTGCCCTAGCATCATCATCATCATCACCACCACCACCAGCAGTGTCAACCTTGATGCCACTCTTTGTTTTTGGCCATCCACTCCTTCTTCAGCGACTGTTTGTCAGGCACCACTTTGCATCATCACAGTAAAATGTCCTCCTCCTCCTTTTCTTTTGCTGCTGAAATCGACCAGCCGAGAAAACTACTGCGTTGCTGCTGAAAATGGCCATCACCATCACCACCACCTTTCCTCTTTACAGCCAGTTTTGATTGGCATTTATTAAGATTGTTGAGCTGTTGAGAGCTGCTGCTGCTGCTTTCCTGCTGTGTTGCAGTAAAGAAAAAGAATACCGACAGTTGCTGCAGGTCTCCTCTTCAGTTCTTTCTTAGTTGGTGTCTCTTTATTTCTTTTGTGCTCCCGGGACCACCACTACCGTCACCAGCACTGCCAAGACATGCAACAACCTTTTCAGCTTCTCGGAATGATCTCCAGTAGAGTGCAGTCAAGTAGAGGCGCCTTTGCAACTGATGGGGGTGATGTACAGCAACACAGTAGCAGAAGACCTAGAAGACATCATCATCAACACTACCACAACCACTGTACAGTACCTTCCTCTGCCTTTTGTTTTGCCCTCTTTCTCGGCTACTCTCTTCAACTACTCTCAGGTAGGTGTCATCACGCCGCAATAACACTCTCTCTCTCCCTCTATTAGGTATCGGTTTTGTCTTTCTTTTGTTTCCAATTTCTTTCTTTCTTTTCCTTTTTTGTGTGACACAGCCGCCAGCGATGCTCGCCTATGAGAGCCTATCTGTCTGACTGTCTCAATTTGACTAATCTACTTTGAGGAAAAAGAGCGCTGTTGAACAGCTGCTGAAGAATGGAGAAGAAAAAAACTGGCTGACTAGCTGACTAACTGACTGACTGTGTGTGTGAAAGAGCAAGAGAAAGTCAAATTAAACTTTAATTCAGTCGTTTGAATTGTCAGTCGCTTAGAAGGATATAAATTTTTAATACACACAAAGAGCCCGGGCATTAATAAATTAAGACCGGCTGCTGCTGCTGCTGCTTTAGAGTGCTTGCTGACTGGGTTGACTTTACATACTCACTCTTCTTTGATGGCTGGTTAGCTGAACTGGCAGTAGGCTTCAGGCAAGCTCTCCATATCCAGTGGTCCACTTGTTCTTGCACAGTGTTTTGATGCTAATGTGTTCTTCAAGAGCAACATCATCTGCTAGTAGGCTGATCATCGGCTTCATCGGTCGTTGACGGCACATCTCAGTGAACGAGAAGGAAACATTATCGTCCCATTTGACGATTGGCTGTTGTTTGCTTGCCTTTTTTGTTTTTTACTTTATTCAACATTCTTCATCAGGTCGAGTGGTCTAGTCTAGTCTGATCTTCCCGGCCCGGTATCTATCGCCAATTCAGCGTCAATTTTCTTTCTCACTAACCACCACCATCACCACCACTACTCCATCCGTCAGACAGTCAATCGAGCGAATGGAAAGTCAGTCATATTATTTGCTCTGGTCTCATCATCTTTGCACTGGATGAATGAAAGTGATGAGACGCATCAGTGGGAGAAAAAGAAAGAAAAGTGGGAAAGCCAATTCACCTGAAAGTATGCACAGTCCACCACCACGATCACTAGCATGGCCACTTTACGATTGAGTGAACACCTCTCGCATTTTTCATCATCCTCGTATTTTTCTTCTTCTTCGAAGATGAGTGCGTACAAAGTCACGCATATGAAGTGGTTGAAGAAAGGACTCGTAATGATTCGCAAACGATTGCTGAAGTCCTCGGCCGGACCATTTAAGGAGTACTCTTTTTGCACTCTGACAAACTCTGACTGACTGACTGTAAACCGCCGCCGCACCCGTGCTCTCGACTTATTGAAAATTAATTATTCATACTTTTGTCTTTTAGAGCACAAATGCTTTAGCTTTTTTTCCGCTGAAAACGAAGCAAGCTTTGTGTCAGGGTGTGTGTGGCTGTTCTCGTGCTGTACCGGTGCTCTGATGCGGCCTTTGCGGTGGCCTATTTTTCAATTCTCAATTTTGTTATATTCTAACATTCCTATTTTTCTCTCTCTCTCTTTCTCTCTTTATTTTGTTTAATTGCAGTTAATTTACTTCCACTACTATTTAGGGCACTGCTAGAGTAGAGTATTTAAATTAATTTGCTCACACTTTGGCCGTCTGGTAGTCAGTCAGTGTGAGGCAAAGAAGAGGAAGCAGGAGGCAGCGAACGTGTGAGCTTTTTTGCCTCATTTTCTCCCATTGCTAATTTTATTTTATTTCATTTCATTGCAGCAAACACAAATGCAACCTTTTGTGAGCAAAAGCAAAAGCAAATTGCTCCAAGGCCTGGCCTACAAAAAACCCTGCCTAGGTGTGTGTGTGTGGTTGTGGCTGCATTTGTTGATGATCACACACACACTAAACAGCTTTTAATTGCCAATATAGAGGACAAAAAAGTGAAGGAAACATCGCAGAGTTATCGAGGATCTAGGATTTGGATGTAGCCGCCAGTGATCGGGCCAAACAGTCTGTTTGAGCGCTGTGAAGGAGGGGAAAACAGAACCTCGAGCACTAACAGAATCTTCTCATTTATTAGCAAAACGAGAATCAGAAGGAGCTCTGTTTGCTGCTGCCTTTGCCGACTTGTGTGCAAGTCTGATTCAGTTGCTCCAGACCAGACCATTAATTTGCCTGCTTTCTAGCAACGAGCAAGGTGCGCACTGTCATGTTTTCACTGCCACCGCCACCGATTTGGAACTTTAATTCAATCCATCTCTCGATGGCTCCATTAGCGTCAGTCCCCAGCACCAGCACCACATCTTGCACATCGTTTGTTGTTGTGTTGTACTGAAAACCCAACACAAACACTGACTGTGCTTGACTCTGCTGCCAACTGCTGTTGAATTAATTATGCAAAGTAGAGGCAAAGATGAGAAAGATGGAGGCAATGGTGGTGATAATGATGAAGATACCTTTAGTTACCGGCTTGTATCTATGTGTATGTGTTTGTGCCCTCGGACGATTAGGGTCCATTAGTTATCGTCTGCTTACCGCCATTTTGGGGCTCGCGCAATTAGCAGTGCTGAACTGTGTTTCAGAGGATCATTTATTATTAGCCAGTCTGATGACAGCAAAAAACGGTAGTGGTAGTAGCCAATGACCTCGGCTGAAAAGCTGATCAGCAAACAAAAGTCAGCTAAGCTAGTTTTGACAGTTTACATTTGACGCGATTGACAATTGTTTCACAAAGTTGAGGAAACTACTCTGGAAAACTCGCTTGCCTGCACTGCTTGCTGTCACTGCAGACAAGCGAGTGTACTGCTGACTTTTTAGTTGAGTAGAAAATTCAGATTTCAAAGCGTTTCACAGCGATCGGTAAGTGTGTTTACCCACAGTTTTAGCTGAACACAAGCAGGAGTAAATTAATTAATTGCCGCAAATGCATGCACACACCTCTGACATGAACGTTGAAGAACTGGAGGAAGAACAAAACTAAAAGACTGACAATTGACTCTGCTGACATGATCTTTGAGCTCTAGTTCACTTTCTGCCACACACAATCCATAAATGTCAGTGTAGTATTCAACAGAAAAACCGACAAAACTCCGGTTTCCTTCTCTGAGGTCGTCTTTCTGGGCAATGCTCAATGTTCCAGCAGCACCACAGTTGCACTTACTGTGACTTGCACTGAAACGATAAATTAGGTCTGATTGTCCGCACAAAACAGCAGACACACACACAATTTAGAGCGTTTTAATTAGTTAAAGTAATTAATTGTCAGTTAACATAACAGTGCAGTAGTCTATCTGATCTGGGCACACACTATGTTTGCGGTTGACACTGTGTGTGTGCTGCACTGTGCGGTGAATATTATTGATGTCGCTATTAGAAAAATAAATTAACCAGCAGAGCAGTGAACAACAGCAGTGCACAGGCTAAATTAGCCTTGAGTTGCTGCCTAATCGTAGTTTTGACCGTTTATTTTTCCCTTTGCTTTGTTGTCTGTCAATTTAATTCACATAGCTGCTTCCCGGTGCAGTGCTGTATGTGTGCTTAACTAACACACTGTGGACACAGCAAAACACAACCTTATGACAGCGTCAACAAAACCAGTCGTACATACTAATAAACAGACAACTGTGCACATTAAAACCTGCAGTCAGTCAGCTTAATTCAATCGCGTAATCTACTTTTAATTACTTGCTTACCGGTGAAAAAAGTGGTACTGCTATTGGCAATTAATCACGATGATAAGGGGAGGAGGACATGGTGATGAGGGGATAATGAGGTGACGACGAGGATTAGGAAAAAGAGCTGTGGTGGTCAACAGTTCCTAATTCAGCTGCGGTCTCAACAACTGCCACAACTGCTAAAAACCTCAAGAAAAGCAGAACTGACAGTGTGCAGTATTGGTGCACCAGTAAAGAGTGCACCGTGGTTACAATTTAAATAAATGCTCGTTTTTTGCCTGTTTTCACTTCTTTTACTTCAATTTCCTGTTCACTCTTTTACAACTACTCCTACTACAACGGCAAAACGTGACCAGATTAAATAAGTGCAAGTGCAAGTGCTGCTGCTGTCGAGTTGAGTTACCAGCAGGAGCAGGAGCAATCACTTAATTAGCAATTGTGTCACTTAATTAAGCCATAAAGCGATGTGAGCAAGTGAGTAGTGTCTGCTGCCACTGGTGCAAGTCATCGTCCTCTTTCTACTTTTCTTTTTCTCTAATTGCAGTCAGCAGTCTTCTTCTTCCTCTCTTTCACCACAACCTCCTCACCAGTCAGCCATTGTCGAGCTTCTAGCTTGCAGTTCCTTGTGCTTCCAAACATTGCTGCCGCTTAAATTGTTTGCCTCCTCAGCCTGCATCCCTTTCCTTTCCTTTTCTCTTCTCAATTCTAATTGATTCAATTGAATTACCCACCGAGCCAAAACAGGCGGGCAGGCAAACTGAATGCTTGCCTGCCCGCCTTCCATCGCTTCGACAATTGCACCAGAAGACAAGGTGGTGGTGGTGGAAAGTACAAGGCATCAGAATCCTCCTGTTTCGTTCTTCTCTCTTCCTTCTCATAAAACTGTCGTTTAGCCTGGGCTCATTTACATTACAACACCGCTGCTGCTGCTGCTGATGCTTCCTTCACAACAGTGCTAACACAGTTGTAGTTCTGCTTGTTGGCGAAAACGAGACAGCACGACACTTTAAAATGGCCACGGCGTTTGGCTTTGTGCGATTTGATTGAAATTGAATTCTAATTTGTCGCAAACCTGACAGTGGTGGTGCAAGAAAGAAAAAGAGAAAATGGAGGGTTCCTTCTTCCACTCTTTTCTTGAAATGTGAATAAATTTCCTGGTTCTGCTGTGCCAACTGAGAACTCAATCGCTCTGCTGTTGATGCAGCCTTCCTCATTCTGTTTTTGCCCTCGGATGTGTGCTTTGGGCTTCTAGAGTACCAAAGATGTGTGAAGACATCTGCCAATCTAAACGACTACTGCTATCAAAGAGGAGGAAAGGATATTACATTGGTGTTCTAGTTTTGAGCTAACACACACACAAACGCCTAATGAGGAGATACTTTTTCCTTATTCTTTTTATTTCAGTGATCCAATTCTCAAAAAGCGTATTTTTAAACTGCCTTCCGAGTTACCTACAAATTTTTTGTTCTATTTAGAAACAAATCTCGGGTATCAAATTCTCTTCGTTTTTCTTTGAAAATCACCGTCAACCTTGTTGTCAAAAGAGCAAGAATTGGGGTTGTTCTGAGTTGCTGTGCACAGCCGGTTGCGCTCTCAAGTTCTCTCAGGTCTGAAGATTCTCCGTATAATTAGGACGTTACACATTGCTTGCATTTGCTGGTATTTTTCAATTCAGACGTTAAAATTGGACAGCTGAATGGCGAGAAAGATGGCAGACAGAGTGGTTTTCTTTTTCTTTTTTGATGAGTTTGTACCAGCAGCTGATGGTCAGTTTGGGCGACAGTGAACGGCTTCACCGGCTGCTGCAGCTGAAGTTGAAGTGGAACCTTCAGAGCAATGGTCACAATTAAATCAATTGCATTCAGAGTTTGGTGAGCACCAAGTTTTCTCTCATGTACATTTTTTTCTCTCCTCTCTTTCTTTCTCATAGCGAGCCATCATGTTTTCATGTAAATGACCAGCAGCAACACCGTCTTCGGCGCAAGTCTTTAATCGACAGCAAAGCCAGCTAAGAAGCTGGGACTCAGTAGTAGTAGTGGTACCAGCATCTCTTTTGTCCTGCTCGTCGCACTCCACCGACTACACACTTTGCCAGCACTCTACTTCTCTAGGCAATTTCTATGGAAATGTGCAAGTGCGCGCGCGAGAACATGTCAAGCCATTTGCGTTTGATGATTGGTGCGCTGTGTGTTGTGTAATGCTGATGCTGATGCTGCTGGTGGTGCCCAATTGAGTGTGCTGTGCTGTCAAACTAACTGCTGCTTCTGCTGCCTCGTGCAAAAGTGGTTGTCTCTCTGTGTGTGCCTTTTGCATTTCATATCTTAAATGACATGTTGTGATTTCTCTGTGCTTGCTTCCTTGTCTCTGTGTTCTCTTGGCTGAAGGACACACCGTGTCACAGTGCACTGTGTAATGGAATGGGTCTCTAGCACATACACAGACACACTCTGTAGTGCCTGTCTGTCTGCCTGCCTGCCTAGGACCTAGTGATTGAGACGCCAAATGGGCGCCATATTTGGCAAATAGAAATGCAGAGTAAAGGAGAGGTGGGTGAGGGTACCTCACCATAGTGTGCAATGTATTGATGTACAAATTATACACACACACGACCACCAAGTGCTGGTGCAGCAACAACAGCAGCAACAACAGTCATGTCGAGTCTATTGGCATGCTAATTTTATGCTGCCGTCCGAGGCGACACTCGCTCACTCCAACGACAGTCAAGTACTTGAGTATTTTTCTCTCTTAAATACTTCAATTACAAGTGTGCCTGCCTGTTTGTCGGCCAACTCGGGTAAACAGAGTTCTTGTAAGAAAGGACTCAAATTGTACCGTCATCAATCGTCAATGGAAGCTCAATTTAATTTAATTAAAAGTGTCATTGCACACACACAATGACACACACAAACAAACAATTGTCTCATCATTTGGGCACTGAAAATAATGGAAACAAATAAAAAACAAACAAATCAAGTGTGTTCAGTTGTTGGAGAAAACTAACTGACTGACTGGTGAACTCAATTTTTGCCCAGTTGCACTTTTGGAAGCAAAAAGTGAAAAACACCTTTCTCCCGGATGCATTTTAAAGCAAAAGTGCAATGCATTTTTTTGTTTTTTGTTTGCTGCAATTGTTTTCTACTTTTTCTTTCTCATTTGACCCATTTTACCTCAATCATCATCATCATGAAATGCTAAATTTGCAGCACGTGCACTAAAAAATTCAACTTTTTTTCCTTTTTTTTACAGTGAGCAGTGCCATTCGCATCACCCGTTTTGTGGTGCCGGAAGCGGTGGAGCGGGGCCAACCGGCGGTGCTCAGCTGCGACTACGCTCTGGACGCCGGCGAAGCGCTCTACTCGATCAAGCTGTACAAGAACAACGTCGAGTTCTACCGATTTGGTTTGGCCCTTTTTTACCTAGCCAATTTTTTGTTGTGACCTCTAACCTGACTTTCTTTTTTCTTCTTCTTATTTTCAGTTCCGGGCGAGAACCCGCCGATACAGTCGTACACTTTGGACGGCGTCTATGTCAATGTAAGTGTCTGCTGGTCTGCTGGCTTTTTCTAGTCTCTGTGTGTGTCAATTGACACTCACTGACTTGAGAGTGATTAGACTAATGGCACAAAGAGGATAAAATAGAATAGAAGAGAATAGAAAGAACACAAAGAAGAGGGCATAGAGTGTCTCTGAGTTGTCGAGTTGGGTGTGACGGCTTTTTTGCGACGCTCAAGTTTTGAAGTAGAAAAGGGAGAAGAAAATAGGAAAAAGAGAAGAGGCATTGCACCGATCAGGTTTGCGCGCGCCGATCAGAGACCAGACTGTGATCGGTCAAACTGAAACTGCTGCTCCAAGGAACTCTCATCATCATCATCATCAGTGACATTAAGGTCGACGACAACAACAACAAAACCACCTCCACTGGGCAATTAGGCCAATTAACGACAGTGAGCTTAGCAGAGTGCGTAATTAAAATGGTTTAGAGAGGAAGAGGATAGTAAACTCTCACTTTTTGTCAATAGGTCTTGCCTTTTGCTGAAGAAAAGCTAAAGAAGACAAGCCAGGGGCAGGGGTCAATCAAAGTGATTTATTAGAGAGTGAGTGAGTGAATGAGAAACTGCACTAGCTCTATTAATCAGTTCAATGCGTTCGAAGTGAGTGTGAGCATTATTAATATGGAGTCACACCCAAAGATACACGAGATAGCTGATCAGAGGAGGAGGAAGAGGAAGAGAATGCTGAGATATTAGAGAGTGCTAATGAAAGAGAAATCACTCGATTCGTTGTGTGCCCGTTTCCAAAGAAGGGAAAATCACCAGCAGACAGAGTGAGTGACTCACCTAAGATCTGGCGTGTCCAGTCAGTGTTCAGTCAATCGCCCGTTCCGACAAGAGAAGAAAGAGAAAGTGAGAGAAAGAGAGTGACATCGACTGACGGACTGACATCGAGATAGAGGCAAAGAATGGGGGAAAATTCAATTGACACAGACAGAATACAGCAGAGTGCATTAACCACCAGCACCACAATATTGATTCACTTTATAACTGGCATTATCGCCCCCTCACCTTCTTTCCTCTTCTTTGCAGATGACAGAATCCAACGCGACGCATGCCGTCCTCACGAGGACCAATCTGGTGAGTCTGGCTAAAAAGAAGAGAGAATTGAATTTCCATTCAACACAGTCTGCACTGCAGACTCATTCTAACCCATTGCGTGATCATTTCTGACTGACTCTTTCTTTCTTCTTTCTCTTCTTCTCTTTCCACAGCATTCTGACGGCCTCTACGTCTGTGAAATAAGCACCGAAAGTAAGCGGCGACGGCGGCAAACTCTTAGTTTTCCTACTCCACTTTTGCTCTCACTCTCACTCTCTGTTCAATCAATTATTTACCTGCCCTGTTTACCATAGCAAAAAAGCGGGGAAAAAGAGAGGTGGTGGAAGTAGTAGAAGAAGAAGGGCGAGTCTCCAGTGTCTTCTCAGTGCTCTCCCTTTTCAGTCTTGTGTTCTCCTTCTTTTTCTTCCCAAAAAGCGTCTGATATACCGAGTAGATAATAGATTTATAGTAGTGCTGTCGTTTACCCATTCAGTGACAAGAGGAGGGAGGTAGAGAGAGGGCGATAAATTAATTAAGGCGCCACCATGATTAGCCCAACAACGAGCAACTGATGTATCTGCCACCCTGTTAGAAGAGAGCAACCAGATGACAGGGAAGAGATAGCGCCGATGAGAGTCCATTATCGACAAAATGACCAGGAAGAGAATCCTAAACTTAAAGCAGTATGATAACTCCTCCGTCTTCTCCTCTCCTTCTCCATTCAGGTCCCGCATTCTCGACTGTTCGCCGGGAACAGCTGATGAAAATCTACGGTAAGAGATCTGCTTCATTCTGCAGCTTTTAATTCTATTTTCCTATTTTCAGTTTTGCCAAATGAAAGTCTGGTAATTGAGGGCGCCTTGGAGCAGTACAACCTGGGCGACAACATTAGCCTGGTGTGCCGCTCTGGCCGGGCACACCCACCACTGCGGCTGCAGTGGTTCGTAAATGACGTGCCCGTTGACGCGCGGTACACTACGCTCTTGAGTGGCGGTGGTGGTGGTGGTTCTAAATTGGCCAAAAGAAATGAATCATCATCATCGCTGGCATCAAGAGGAAACGGAAGTGCTTTTAGAGGTGGTTCCTCCTCCTCCTTTTCCAGCTCTCAGGCAGGAGGCTTGCAGGCGACCAGTCTGGCGCTGAACATGTACGCCAAGGGGGCGGACTTTCAGCGGGGCGTCCTCGAGATTCGCTGCACGGCGACGCTGACGATTGTCTACGAGTACGAGTCGACGGAGCATCTAGTGACAGGGTCTTTCAAGAATCGATCTCTCAACAACCACAACAGCAACCACAACAACAATTACCACAACCACCACCACAGTAGTAGTGGAACCAGCTCGAGGCGAGGTAAGAAGTTTGAGAAAGTTTTCTCAAAAACCACAACTCCCAACTTTGTTTACAAAAAAACTAACCTGCACAGAATGGCCACACGTGAAGACGCCGGTGATTGAGGGCATGAAGCGAAACTACCAGCTGAATGAGACACTCAATCTCAACTGCAGCTCTGCAGTGCGCAACGCCAAGCTCAAATGGTTCATCATGAACAGAGAGGTAGGACACTTTGAACAGTTTTCTCAAAAATCAGCAAACAATCTCACTTGTTGGGTTTCTTCTCTCCAGGTAAACGACGCCCACCTCGTCCGCTACCCGCCAACAGCAAATCGAGGCGGCAGCAGCCGAAGCCCTCCGTACTCCGAAGTGCTCGGCCTGAGGCTGCTAATGGAGAAGCGGCTGATTCAGATGCCGGAGCTGCGACTGCACTGTCGCTCCTACAGCTCGCGGCAGATTGCTCAAGTGCACGCCAAGCTGCAGATTCGCACCTACGACAATCAGAGCTGGGAGTCGCAGTTTGCCAGCAGCAGCAGCGGCGGCAGTTGCAGGGCCGTTGCAGCCACCACTACCTCAGGTAAAAGAGGAGAAGTTTCATTTTTGTTGTCAAAAACTATAGCCCGGTTGTTTCTATTCGCCAACAGTGCCCATCATCCTGACTGCCGTTCTCTCCTCCTTTTCCTCCTCATTCTGGTCATCCTTTCTACCAGTTCATCGTTTTCCTTTTTCTCCTCCTCTTCTACTGTTTCTGGTGCACCTTCTTACCTTGCTCTAATGTTGTCGGCACAACCATCCACCCACCCACCTACTACCGCAGTTGTTAAATTGATTGTAACTGTATATTAAATCTTTGTAAATAAATAAAGCAAAGAAGCTGGCGGGGCTTAGGGGAAGATCCAAACAGTGTCCTCTGTCTATCTCGCTTTTCACCCGACGACGGGCTCATCGACGTAGATGGCCGCCGCCCGTC
>JAALOO010001439.1_pt1 | contig 16077 bp, 18 predicted proteins | sample 7257641 | NCBI WGS metagenome assembly JAALOO01 (sample SAMN14085613, study PRJNA598686) | mite metagenome | biome: ENVO:01001000; feature: ENVO:01001002; material: ENVO:01001226; isolation source: single female mite from University of Michigan culture on fish food culture... ...
GGTGGGCGGTCATGAAGGCGGTGATATTTGGGTTCGATTTCCAGCAGTCGAAGCTGACTTCATCCCCTCCTAAATGAAGGTACTGATCAGGAAATCGGTGAGTCACTTCGGTGAAAAGCTTCTTGATAAAGTCGTAGTTCGACTCAACGGTCGGGTCGATAGGCCCATGACCGTGTTCCTTTCCATCTTTATCAAAACAACGGGTCAATAGGTTTCCTGTCGGTTCACCAGGGCCCCAAGATTGGGTGTGGCCGGGAGAGTCGAACTCCACCAGGACTCGAATGCCTCGAAGTCGGGCGTACTCCAACAGGTGGTCGACGTCGGCCTTCGAGTAGACCATCGTCGGGTGGTAGGCCCCTTTTCGGGAAAGGTCGGGGAAGGTCGTCGACTCGAAGGGAAACGCCTGGTCGTCGACGATGTGCCAGTGAAAGACATTGAGTTTGTTCATTTCCATTGCATCAAGCGTTTGAAGAAGGAGGTGAAGGGGCTGAAAGTGACGAGCAGTGTCGATCAAAAATCCTAGAATTAAAAAAAGTTAAAATTTTGTCATTTTTGAAACTTTATTTGATACCTCGATGCGAAAACCTCGGCCAGTCTTCCAGCTTTCCCGTGTTCACCATGAACTCATTGGGGCCGCTATTGACGACCATCTGCGAGAAGGTTTCCAGGCCGCGCAGGGCGCCCCAAACTGATTCGCCCACAATTTGGGCGTGGCCATGGTGGGCGTTAATTACCAGGCTGTACTTCTCCACCATGTTCATGTGAGGAAGGTGTTCGCATGCTCCATTGAACTTGATGGTCAGATTCTTCAGCTCTCCAGCAAAGTCTTTCTCCATGGCGTGATTTAGGGCGTGGGAGTAGAAGGGTTTCCCTAAAATGAGAATTAAAAATTTGAGTATTTTTGAGTTTTTAGAAGTTTGAACGTACCTTTGAAATTCGGATTTAGTTTGTGGCAGTCCTGGACAAAAAGGCGATCCTCGTAGCGTTTAATTGCCTCCTTAATCAGGTCGCAGCTAGGATCGGCGGCAATGATGGTAAAATTCTTTGAGTTGATCACCAGAAAGGTCTCCTGAAGGTGAGGATTTTGCGTGTGTGGCCAGATGGAGGCAAACTTTTTGGCTGACTAGAGTTGCAGGAAAAAAATGTTAGTTTTGAGTTTATGAAAAAAAGTTTGTTGTTTTTATTCTTACTACAATTCCAGCCAAAAGAAGTAACAGCTGCAAACACAGAAGTTTTTTCTTCATTTTTGTTGTTGTTGCAAGCGTTGAAAGTAAAAAAATGTTTTGCTAGTAAAAAGTACCCGTCAGTTAGAAACTGTTGTTTTTCGGCAGCACCAATGACATCTTTTATTTAGTTGTATTTAACCTCAGACTGTTATTACTAATCTTTTCAAGTGGTCGCTCGCCTTTAGATAGTGTCACACAGTAGAAGAAAAATGCTTTTGAGTGCAGGGAACTACTGATAGCTGATAGCAAATCAAAGCTTTGATAATCTAACAAAAGACCTATTGTGTTATCAGCATGCTTATCAAACATGTTAGATGAACGACCGTTCAGTGTGTTCATTTTGTAAAAAGAAAACTCTGCTGTTTAGTACATTTTTGTGTGATGGGTGATGATAATGCCGCTGGAATGAAAAAGGATGTTATTGTGGGTTATGTAACACACACACACACACACACAAGCACAAAATCTACATTGATTGATCTCATACAAACTCAGTGCCCAGTTATTTTATCAACAAAGGAGGTTATCAACAGTGGCCAGATCATCAATACAAAAATTAAAAAGAGGCTCCTTTTTACGGCTCATAACGGCGAGTGGTGGTCGTCGTCGTAGTGGTCGTCGTCGTCGTAGGCCTCGGCGGAAAGGGCAGAATATTGTCATTGGTCAGCAGACCGCCATCAAAGGCGGGAATACCGGCGGAGACGGTGAGGCCACAGCTGGCGGCGTTGGTCCGCTTCAGGTACAGGTAGCCCTGAATGCCCCACTTGGGGCCCCAGCTGTTCCGGACGATCCAGTACTCCTCCGTCCAGCCGACCAGCGCCGTGGCGTGGCTGGCGGTGGCGTTGGAGCAACGGCCGTTGAAGGGGCCCCGCAGATTTTGCATGTCCCCGTCCTCGGCGTAGAAGGTCACAACCGCCGGGCCGTAGGCGAAGACGGCGGCCGCCAGGCGCTCATCCTGGCCCATGGGCACCACCAGGCAGGCGCCCGTCGGGCGGCTGACCACGGGCAAGGGCGTCACGTCGGCGCTGCAGGCGCCCTTTTTAGCCAGGTATGGCGCCCGCCAGCTCTCGGTCAGGCCGTACTGTCCGGCGCCGCTGAAGGTCTGGTGGTAGAGGCCGCCGCCCAGTCGAACTTTTCCGCTTTTTGCCTTTCGAAGCTCTTCGTCATCATAGTCATCATAATCGTCATCATCATCGTCGTCGTCGTCGTCGTAATTGTAATCGCCTCCAGTTTTTACCTTTTCTGTTTCCTTCTTTTTTTCTTTTGGTTTTTTCTTCTTCTTTTCCTTTTCATCGTTTCCCCCGTGGTAGCTGTTATCACAGCTGCCGGGCGTACAGTCCAGTAGCACCTGTTCGCTGAAGAGCGTCTGATTGAGGCGCTCGTTCTGTAAGGAGAGCATGAAAGCGGACTCCATTGTGGCGACGGCTAAAAAATAGTAAAAAATGTTGATGTTTTTTGTGGACCATAAAAAGAGGTCTAACTGTTGTTTACTTACGTCCAAAAATGAAGCTACAAATAGTTAGGCAAATTAATTAGTAATCGAGTAATTAGTCAGTCAGTTATTTAGTTACCATGAACCGCAGACGCCCTGATCTTTCACCGGTCCCACTACGGAGTAGTTTCCCTCCGGTGAAGAAATTGTAAAGTCACGCCAATCCCAGTTCCAGGGCGGATTCATCTCATAGGGGTCCAGGAAGGCCAGGTTGCAAAGGCCAAACTTAAAAGTCTCATTATTATTGTCATCATTTCTTGCTGCAGCTGCCTGAAAAAGGCTGGCCAAACTTTTTTCAGAACCAGATGCAAACATTCTTTTGTATTCTTCACGGCTCTAATAAAAAGTAAAAATGTTGAAGTTAAATTGAAAAAAAAGTTTAACAAAAGTTAAAAGTCAAACTTACATAAGCTGACATTGAGGTAAGGCCAATTCGGGTCGGCTCACCTTTTCCATCTCTTGCCTCTTTAATGCAGTTAATGACCCGGCTGGCAATGTAGGAAATACTTTCCAGTAGTCCCCTGATGCGTTTTACAAAAATTGTTAAACTGGCGCCATCAAACAGGTTAGAGTGAAAACTCTAATTTTATAAACAAACAAAAAATGTTTAGTAAATTTTTTTAAATACTTTTTTTTGAATACTTACAAAATACTTTATCACAACTTCCCGTCTGTTTAACTGAAACAGATTGGCACTGCCATCAACGCCAATTGATTGATCGTAGCACTGAAAGGCGAGGTCGGGGTTTGAAGAAAACAGCGCTGCTGATTCCTCATTTCCGGCTGGTGAATTAAGATTTTCATGTTCACCTAGATCTTCACTTTCAAGCGACTTCAAGACGGCATTCAGCTTATCACCAGTAGAAAGTTTGGCAAACTCAGGTGAATTGCCTAAACGGGCATTTAGGCTATTCAGTACTTTCTGCTCATCAAAAGAGAAAGTTGCGAGAGGGAATGAAATAAAAAGGGTTAATATGAAAGGAAAAATCATTTTAATTTTTTTAAATGATTTTTCAGTTTGTTTCAATGTATCATAATACACTAGATTAAAAGTTTACTCTTTTATACACCAACGTGTTGCGCTTGATTTAACTTGTTTTACTAGGTAATTTTGTTACAACGGCTTTTATTATTAGTTTGTAGCCAAAAAATTGAAACAATTTAAAATTAATGCGTTGAACTTTTAAAATAAAAACATAAAAAGCAAAAAAATTTTCTTATTTTTTGCATACTTAAATATTATTTAACCGCATATAACCGCACTAAAAACGTTTTGATTAAAAATATTTAGTATGTAAATATCTAAGTGGAACCCCAAACAACTTTAAAAAAACCGGTTTTAAACTGCATTTTTGCTTTCATCTGCTTCTGCTTGCACCTAACAGAGTAAAACCTCAATGTTGTTGTTAAATTAGATATTTTAGTCAACTTTGAACCCAATTTTCTCAAAAACCGATTTGGGCTCAAATTAGATATTTATATAATTGTAATCAGAAAATTTTAAGTTTTAAAACGATGTGTCGTTCAATAACATTTGAGTAGTGTAGAGGCCGCCAGGCCGCTGATGACTTAACTTTGCTCACGCAAAGTTTGAAACCTTTGTAAATGCTTTAAACTGTACCTTTTACCTTTAAAAATCATTTCTATTTTTTAATGGTGCCCTTTAATTAATTTTTTGTTGCGGTACAATTAAATTTTTATCAATCATTAAATTTTTTAATTTTCAATTTTGAAAAATGTAAAAAATAAAAAACTTAAAAATTTAATAAAATAAAAAATTTTTATTGATCAAATATACTAACAAAAATTTTCCAAACGGGGTTTGATAAAGCAGGAATTGACAATGGTCAAATCAAGTAAAACGGGCTAGTAATTAAAAAATCGTACCGGTTCACATCTAAAAACCGCAAGGTCTGACTTGACTTGGTTACTGTCAACGTTTGTTAACAAGAGTCTGGCAAACACAACGAGCAGTGTTAAAGGTAACAGGTGTTGACAATGGCCATGACTACATCAAAGATCGACAACTAAGTAAATACGAGATCATATAGGTGCACAACTAAAGGTAGCGAGGCTTGATTTTACTTGAGATTGCAAACTTTCGTTTCTTCAGATCATGTGTAAACAGCAAGCACTTAGCATTTAGGTGAACTTTTGGCCCAACTTTTAAAAAATTTAAGAAATAAACAATTAGATTTAAAGTAAATAAAATGTAAAATCTTATAAAATTAAAAACAAAAGGTTTAAATTAGTTTTGTTTTAATTGTCTTGAATTAAAATTACATTGTGTTAAAATTATTTTGAAGTTTAAGTTTTTTGTTTTTTAGGAATTTTAACTAAAAATATTTTAATAAATTAAACAATTAAATAATTTTTTAATAATTATTTATTTAATTATTTGCATGAATGACATTTAATTGATTTTTATTAATTTAATTAAATAATAATACGCAATAAATTTATGGTTTTAGTTAAAAAACAAATTATTTAATTATTGTATTGGTTCATTTGTTTTTAATTAAAAAATCTAAAGTTTTTTGCACTATATAAACTTTGATTTTTTTCTGTAGTAACACCAACAACTAATCTGATTTTTTTTAAAAACAAGAATAAAAAATGAAGTTACTGCAATTTACTGCAATTTGCAGTATTGCCTTCTTTGAGTTAGTTTCCGCTACCAGTCGAGATTCTCAATCAAAAAATCAAGAAATTGATCTATTGACTCCAAACTTTCTTTCCCAATTTAACAAAGTTTCATTTAAAAATTTAAATTCTTCCGAACAATTTAAAACAGTGTTGACTGCTCTCAATGAGTATATTCCTCAATTAAACACTTCACCTGTTGATGATGACAATGAGATTGGATTGGTAGTCAATGCTAATCAAAAGTTAGTTGAACAATGTTACGATAACTTGGTTAACGGTGAAGTTGTAGACTTGGTTACGCAAAAAAGAAAAAACGTAGTACAAACTTATTTTGTAAGTATTAAAAAATGTATTGCAAATGTTTAATTTTAATTTTTTAGAAACATCACTTTAGTTTACTAAAAAACGGCAATGTTGAGACTTTTGTTAAACGTATTAGAGCGCTGGTTGAAAACATTAACTATATTGCCAAACGTCTGGTAGAATGTATTGACGACAAAAAATACCGTGACATCGAACCTACAAAAATTGGTTTAACTTCAATGGCTGCTTACGTAAGAAATAAAAAATATTTAACTATTTTAAAATAAAAACTAGTTAATTAATTGTGTTTTTAGACAAATGAAGAATTTAAACAAAAGTTTTTAAATTATGCGTCAGATAAATTTAAAAACAAAAATGAACAAAACATTTTACTAGGCTCTGATCGTTTTTCCATAAAAAACTGCGTGACTGAAAATTACGCAGAAAGCAGAGATGTGCCTCCAAAAGCTTTTGACTGGCGCAACTACACATTTTCCGACGGGCGAAACTACTCGGTTGTTACAGCAGTTAAAGACCAAAAAACATGTGGAAGTTGGTAAGATTTTAATATTATTAAGCAAATTACTGCATAACTTATCTAATTTTTTTATTTTTATTTTTTTGGTTTTAAGTTTTGTGTTTTCAGGTAAACTTATTATAAACATATTTAGTTTTTTCAAATATTAACAAAAAATAATTAATTTTATTAGCTACTGGAGCAATGGAATCGGCGTACATGCTTTCTAAGCAAAATAACCGAACCAATCAAACAATTTTGAACGAGCAGGCGCTGCTCAATTGCGCGACAGGCGACTGCAAAGAGGGTGGTTATGAGTGGGATGTTTTTCTTGAAGCCTTTTACACCGGCGTGACTGATTCTTGGGAAACACCGTACGTGGATCAACAAAATGAATGCAAAGCTTTCCCAGTAGTAGCCCGAACAACTGGTTATTGTCAAACAGTTGATATACCAGACGATGAAACAATTTTGCAGGTAGTTCAGCAGAAGGGGCCGGCGTCAGTAGGATTTTATGCACATGATATAGATTTTCAATTTTTGAGAGGAGAATGGAAAAGAGATTGTTTAGAAAACCGTGCAACTCACGCCCTAGTAATGACAGGTTGGGATGAAGAGTTCTTTATCATCAAGAACTCCTGGGGAACTGAATGGGGGGTACATGGGTACTTGTATTTTATAAAAGATGGCAAAGAACGTTGCGGTTTTCGTGGATCTTTGAGTGTGCCAACTTTTTAAAAAAAAATAATACAGAAATATCAATGACAAACACAGCAACAGCAACAATAACAAAAACAGAAACACCGTTAACAGAAACCAACAAATTTTTATATTTAAAAATGTTTAACTTTTTATTAAAAAACTGTTCAAAAATTTATTCCATTCTCACTTGAATTTTTTTATCAATTTAGCTGTTTTCCTTTATCTACATTTGAAAACTGAATCCATTTTCCCCAAAAAAAGTTTTTTTCTAAATTTTTTAAGGACATTGTAATCAAAGTAGAAAAAATAAGTACATTTGCAATTTGAATGTTTTTATCGTTGTTTGAGACTATGTTTACGTGTAATCTAAATCGGCACTGCCATTCACAGGAAGGATCTGGTTTAAATGTAGGGGGGCAAAGTGAAAAGAAAGCCGCTCGGCTCCTTCTTCGTCTTATCATCAACTGAACAAGCAAACCGCATGATAAAAACAAGCGGCTAGCCACTACCAGAAAATCAAACACCGCCATCAATAATCTCTTTCTTCAGTGGTCACAAGCTAGTTCTAGTTCTCCTCTTTTTCATTTTAATCATCAGACCATCATCATCATTATCATCAGACTAACATCAAACATCATCATCAGCAGACAGTCCGAACTAGAACAAGTAGTGTCACAACTGTTCTAATGAGCTCAATACGCTCAGTATTTAGCTAGTGTCAACAGCACAGCCGGCAAACACTCGTGAAAGCATTCACTCGGAAAATGTTCTACATTGTTGCACCACTGAACTCAAATAGTAAAGCCATAACCACAACAACAAACAAACATCTTTCCAGCTGACCTCAATTTTTGCTTGAAAACAAAAACATAAACAAAACAAAATCATGATCCTCAAAATTCATCTTCTTCAATACTTTATCTTCTTTCTATCTTTCACTATCACCTTCTCTCACACCCTCGAATCACCTGAATCTCAACAACAACAAAAATTATCTCAACTCCCCCGCCTTCTAATCTTCTCCTTCGACGGCTTCCGCTCTGACGCCCTCTCCGCCTCGGTGACGCCCACTCTGTACAGCCTGGCGGCGACCGGGGTCACCGGGCACATGCGGCCCACCTTTCCCTCGAAGACCTTTCCCAACCACCACTCAATCGCCACCGGACTATATCAACCCTACCACGGCGTGGTCAACAACATCTTCATCGATCCAGAAACAAGTGAAGAGGAGGAAAAATTTAGCGTCGACAACGGCAGCGCCTTCTGGTGGGACATGTACGACCGGAACGTTCCGCTGTACATTGCCAATCAGGTCTTCGAGCCGGAGCGCCGGTTCAGCGGCGCCCTACAGTGGCCGGGCGCTATTTCCACCTACACGGGCGGCGTCTTTGACCAGGACGAGGCCGAGGAGGAGGACTTTTCCGACCCTCGAATTCAGCGAATTCGCCACCGAGTTCGACACCTGCTCCCCTTTAGTCGAACCCTGAATTGGACCGCCGCCATTGACCACGTCGTCGACCGGTGGCTCCTCTCCCCTTTTCACCCCGCCAACCTCGTTCTCCTCTACTTTCACGAACCCGATTCGACGAGTCACGAATACGGGCCCTTCAGCCGCCAAGTTCGACAGAAGTTGGTCAAGCTGGATCAGATGGTGGCCTACTTTCTGGATCGACTTCATGAGGAGGGGCTGGACACGAGTACAAACCTCCTTTTCATCTCCGACCACGGAATGACTGAAATCACCCCCTCCCGGGTGATCACCCTCGATCGGTGTGCCGAAGTACTAGGTCCTGGGCTGAGTTATCGTCTGGTGGGCGTCTCCCCGGTCTTCTCCATCGTTCCGCTGTCAGCCCCGGAGGAGTTCGCAAAGTCCTCAAACTTAACTTCCGCCGTACAGTCTGCCCTGAACCACTGCTCAAGAAGGCTCTTCCAGGGCAAGTTCACCGTCTACCAGCAGGCGGAAATTCCCCCTGAGTACCACTACAGCGGAAATCGTCGAATCCTCGACCTTCTTCTCCTCGCTGAAGACGGCTACGAGGTGAAGTACTCGAAGGCGGATGGAAAGCGGATCCCCAAAGGGAACCACGGCTTCAACAACTCGCTGCCCTCGATGAGGCCGCTCTTCATCGGCCACGGACCGGCCTTCAAGTCAGGAGGAGGTGGTTATCACCACCTGAAGATCTTCGAAAATGTGGACCTCTATCCGCTGGCGCTGGAGCTGTTGGCCATTCCCGGGCACCTCTTTCCCAGCAATGGGTCGCTGGAGCGGGTCGCTGGGCTGCTTCGAGGAGGTGGTGGGGTGAAAAAAGGTGATGATAATGATAATGAAGAAATTTTTGAGGGTGAATTTGAGGAGGAGACCGAGGAGGAGCTTCACTTTCGCCTGCACATTCAACGCCAGGAGCTGGCCTTCGAGCTAGGCGGCCAGCAACGATTTGTTACCGAGGTGGTCCTCTTTGTGGTGGTCCTCTCGACGATGATCTTCCTCTGCTTTGTGGTCTGCCTGACCAAACTGTACGGCCCTAAAAAGACAATGGACTCTCTGTTAATTTTTAAAGGCGGACAGAGTGGTAAAAGTAAATTTGAGGAAGGTAATGGTTCTGGTGGTGGAAAGAGCGGTCCATTTGAGCGGTTTTAGTTCTTAACAATATTTTAAACACACATTAACTGTTGTATCATGAATAAAAAATTTTTGCAAAAAAAAAATAAAAATTAGTTTCAAAATCGAAATGTTTCAACTCAAAATATAAAAGTTGCAACCCTTTAACTATTGGGACTTCATTTTGAATACTCAACATCAGAAACTATTTCAAAAAAATTAAAATTTTAATTTTTCAAGTTCTGCAAAAATAGCTGTCGAAAAAGTACGCGCGCAACATTTTCTGCTGTTCACAGTTTCAGTTCGAAAACACGAAGTTCCAAAGCGGGCGAACTTTTTTGGAATTTAGTCTGTAGATGGCGACAGCTGCGCAAAAAAAAAATCACACATTTCAGCTTGCTTTGTTTTGATTCTGATCGCAGTGTGAAACGTGCGCCTAACATTTTGTTTTCCACTTTTTTGGAGGTGATCTTCAAGAAGAATCCAAAGAATCTCGAAGTACTCTTCAGTTGATCATCAAAATGGAGGTCGTCTCAGCAGCAGCAGCTAAGGATGTCATTAACCCTGCCACCATCCCCAACCTCAACGACGACGACCCGTCGCAGGCCTACACGATCATCCGCGTCAAGCGCAAGTTAGTGTCGACTTCTTCTTCAAACGAAAGAGATGATAATTCAGCGATCCCCGGCTACAACTCCTCCTTCAAGCGACTTCGCCACCTGGGCTCCTTTACCGCCTCAGCCTCGGCCTCGGCCTCGGCCTCAGCTTCGACCTCGACTTCGACATCAGTTCCACCAGACGAGGAGGCCATCCGGCGGAATTCGCTGCTGAAGATGGGCCTCTCCGGGCAGAAGCGAGTTCGCTTCAGCGACCTCAACCAGGAGCAGTTTTCCGCCTACGTGGAGACGCTGGGCGAGAAGAACGAGGAGAACCGAAAGAAGCGAAAGGTGCTCAAAAAGGCGGTCACCTTTGAGCAGAAGGAAAAAGATGAAAAAGAAGAAGATCAGAAAACAGCTTCAGATGAAGGAAGCGGCGACCTCTTCAGCATCGGCCTAACTCAGGCGGACTTTGCCAGTCCAAAAGAGGAGGAGGAAGCGGAGGAAAAGTCCAAAGGTATCCACCTTCAACCAATTTCGAAATGGTTCGATTTTAACCTCTTTCTTTTTTAGAATCCTCAAACACAACTGTCACCACTTGCAACGGCGCCGTCCTCGAGGAGGTGTCCTCATCCTCATCTCAAAATGATCAAAAGGATTTCGAAAACGACCCTCAGTACGTCTACGACTACTACCTGATGGTGGACTACGTGCTCAGCTTTGAGGAGACTAAGCCTAAGGAGGGAACGGAGGGTGATGACCTCTGGGACGCCGACTCGAACGACGAAAATTACCGCTACAATGACTACCCCGATGAGGATGAGTTCGACTCGGAGGGTGACAGCAGCAGCGGAAGCAGCAGAAGTGCCACCAACTTTGGCTTTGTCGGTTCGAATTCGGAAGATGAAGATGGCAGAGAGGCTCATCTTCGAGACATTGATAGTGACCAGGACGATTACCTCGGCGAAGGGGGTGGTCGGCAGTACTACGATGAGGAGGAGGAAGGTGAGGATGACGAGTGGATTCGGGACATGGAGCGGCGGATGAGGCGGGCGAAGATCACCGACGACGACGACGATGATGATGACCAGGACTCATCCTCCAGCGACTTTGACTGAGGAGGAGGAGGAGGGTGATGTGGAGTTTCATTCTTCGAGTTTATTGACCATTATTATCATCACCATCACCACCCTCATCACCCTCATCTTCTGCTTCAAAAGAAATTCTCCTCACTTTGATCACCTCCTTCACTCAGTCAAACCTCAAACCTCCTCTCCCTGCCTAAATGCGACCCCTCTCCTTTTTAGCAATAAACTGCACCCCCTAACTTACTCTCTCAGACGAAAACCTGATCCTAAAAACCTGGAACGATTCTTTTCATAAGATTCCGTGATCTGTGAAAGGTCAATGATTGGCGGCGCTGCTGCTGCTGTTGCTGTTGCCAACTGGTCGGCGCCAATCACTGTGACTAATGTAAACAAAGCAGCAGCGCCAAAAGAGCACGTTGCACCGGCAAACGACTCAAAAGCAAATGATCTCGATTTCTCATTGCCAAAATCGAAGCTCACCAGGACAACACCTCGAAGCAAACTCGATCAACCTTTTGCCCTCGATTAATTATCACCACCTCACCACCACCACCACCACCACCACCACCCGATCATTAGTCATCATTAGGCAGGCAGTTCTGAAAAAATCGATCACTTGGACGTCATCATCACCACCTTCTTCACCACAACAACAACCGACGCCGCCGCCGCCGCTGTTACCATGACCAACTCCAAGCGCAAGGAGCAACAGCAGGAGCAGGACTCAAAGACTGCCGCCACCGCCGCCAACAAGCGCCAGAAGACTGAAGAGCCACCAGCTATCGGTAAGTTGACAGCAGTGAGTGTTTCTTGTACGACACAGTGTTGTACAGTCGTGGTCGAGTTTCTATTTTTCTGTTTCTATTTCTCTTTCGCTGTTGTACTCTTTGCACTTGCCCACCAGTGCACTTCTGACGCATCATCGTCTTCGGCAGTGTTGGTAGCACCACTGGTGGCACCACCACCACTTCGGCTGATAATGATGCTAGTAATGGTGGTGATGGTGATGGTGGTGGCCACTTAACGATCAGTCCCTCCTTTTCCTCGAAGTCTCTGTCTCTCTTGAACTCTCGTACAATTTTCCCTCTCACTTTCTTCTTCTGCTGCTGCTGCCACCACTGTCAACCGACGCCGCCGCCGCCGCCGACGTACTCTACGACCGGTCGGCGACTGTTCGCTTCTCTCTCTCTCTCTCTCTCTGCTTTTAAGTGTCCTCAACGCGCTCTCACTTCATTCACCGACGGTATCTTGTCTTGTTCACACGCGCGCGCACGCTCTTCTCTTGTCTTCTCTTTCTTCCTCTTCTGTTGATTCCTCTTGGCCGAGATCTCGTTTTCTCAGGAGCTAATCTTTCTCAAGTGATCCTCCTCTGTAAGTACCTTCTTTTTGCTTTGATTTGTTGAGCTTCTAGTTGAGATTACCACCTGCTGGAGATTGTACGGTAGACCGAGGTTGTTGTCAGTGCTTTCTTTCTTGTACGACTTTGACTACTGTCCACCGCTCATTTTGCTTCGAGTGTTTCTATTTCTCTCGAAGTTTCTAGCTGCCTTTAGTTTTCTTTGCTAGCTTCTCTTTGCTTTCTTTCATTCTGGTAGCCACTCACCGTCCGAGACTGCCACTTGTCACCTGTCGTACAGCAGCACATCTTTGTTTTATTTTCCTCTTTTCCTCTTTTCCTTCCTCTCTGAAGTAATTACCGTGTAGATGACGCCGACACGGCTCAATGAGAGTGAGCACTAGCACTGGCTTCGGCTGCTTTTGCCGGTACTTTTGCCTCTCTTTCTCTGTTTCAGCTTTGCCGAGCTTTGTTGCATCAGAGACGACCATCTGTGGTGCCGATTTAGTGCTGCCTTTTAGCAGCGGCAGTTGCCAATGTGCCTATGTGCATTTGCTGCCATTACATTACAAGTGCTGAGGAAACCGGTCTTTCTCTTTGAGCCGATGTCTCTTTAGTCTGCTCAGTCGCCGAGTGCGAAAGACTTCTTTCCTGCCGGCACACTAGGTGGCAATGTGAAATCAGTGAGAGTTTTGAATTTAAACTTTTGAGAATATTTGTTGTTGTGTCTAGGCTTTTGCCGCTTTGTTCTCTCATAGCTCACGATCTTTAAGCTCTCAGTTTCTACTTTTCTGGCAAAAGCTTTTGCTATTTCAGGAAGCGAATCTCTTTCTCTCTTTCTCTTGTGTTTTTCCTATTCTCTCCAGCTTTCCTGTTGGCCAATTTTGGCAGCAGCAGCAGCAAACGCTTAGCTTCCCGGTTGCCAGCCTTTCTCTCTCCTGTTCTTTCAGGATTTTCCTTTACCAGAGAAAATAGAAACAGTGGTGTGATTGTGTCATTTGCTGGCAAAAGTGTATTGTTTTGCCGCCGGTTAGTTGTGTCCATTTTGGCAGCAGCAAAAAAACAGTTTCTCTGTTTTTGCTGCTGCTACTGCTGCTGCTAATGACCACTAAATCTGGAAAGCTGCAAATCATCACTATCATTTAGACTGTCTGGCTGTCTTTAGCAGCTTCGTGACCGGTCCTATCATTTTATGGTCACTCTGGAGTGCTGCTGTTCTGACTTCTTTTATCAGCGCAGACATTGGTTTTGCAGTCGATACGAGTGTGTGGTGTGTACTATCTGCACTCCAAATGCGGATTTTTTCTGAACAGTAAAAAACTGTTTTTTGTGGTGGTGGTGGTAGCAGTAAAAGTGTCGCCTTAGTTGCTGCTGCTGCTGCTAAGGAGATTCACGATTGAGTGGAGGCAAGTTATGTGGTGATGATGATGTTAGTGAAGTACTCCATCCAAAACCTGTTGGCCTGCTTTTTATTTCTCTAGTTCTCCAGTTTTGTGAGTTTTGTTGATTGAAAGTACTGTTGTCAGGATTTTTCTTTCACTTGAAATCTTTTGATTTTCTTTCTAAATCATCGAGGCGCGCACGAGTGTCAGCTGATCTTTTCAACTTTGTTTTGTCATTTGATTCACCTGAGCTAGCTCTCTTTTTGTGTTTTGTTTTTCAAGTTAGGCGTTGCGATCAGTTTCAGTCAGTCAGATTTTTCCTGTCCAAGTTTTTGGCATTTTTGAGTTGTTGTTCAGCAGCATCGGAGCAGCAGCAGCTTCCTCGCATTCTCACTTTCATCCGAAGCCATGTCATCGCTCTTCAAGTCCTTCAAGCCGAAGCGAAGTAATCATGATCATATTATTCACATCTTTCCCCTTCTTATCTCTGACTTTGTCTCTGACTTTGACTTTGACTGATTGCCCGTGATTAGTTGGGAGAGTGGTGACTGGTGGTGGTGATAAGTGTTGATGTCTGGTAGATTATTAACGGTTTCCTTTCCTTTCCCTTCCCTTCTTTTTTCTGTCAGAGTCTGAAAGTTACTCTACTGCTGTTGTCGTTGCCTCCGCCGACTCTTCAGACAGTTTTTCACAGACTTCATCTGTTGTACAGCAGCAGAACGAGCCGAGTACATCTCTTGAACAACAGTGTTAGTGTGTTTAGCAAAAAATATTTTCCAGCGTGTTTGCTTTGCTTGTCATTTTCCCCGTGGTTGCTTGTGTTTGCTTTGCTTTTTTGCTTTTTCTTGCTTGCTCAATCTATTTCACTTTCTTCACTTGTCCACACCTTTTGCTAATGTTTGTCTTCTGCTTCTATTTTGTTTATCACCCACAGCTGAAATTTCATCTCAGTCACCAACTTCAACATCAACATCCTCCGAGACGATGGCCTGCACTCGTTACCCGCAGATTGGCAAGCCGGCCCCCGCCTTCAAGGGCACCGCCGTCGTCGACGGGCAGTTCAAGGAGATCAGCCTCGCCGACTTTAAGGGCAAGTACGTGGTGCTCTTCTTCTACCCGATGGACTTGTAAGTACCTGCTCGAGGAACTTTAATTTTCTATTTTCAAAATACTAAAATTCTATTTATTTTTGTTTTTCAGCACCTTCGTCTGTCCCACCGAGATCATCGGCTTCAGCGAGCGGGCGGCCGATTTCGCCAAGATCAACGCCCAGCTGATCGCCGCGAGCACCGACTCGCACTACACCCACCTCGCCTGGATCAACACCCCGCGAAAGGAGGGCGGCCTGGGGGCGTTGAAGATTCCCCTGCTGGCGGACAAGAGCGCCGCCATCAGCAAGGACTACGGGGTCTACCTGGAGGAGCCGGGCGTCCCCCTGCGCGGCCTCTTCGTCATCGACGACAAGGGCACCCTGCGCCAGATTACCATCAACGACCTGCCGGTGGGTCGATCCGTTGATGAGACCCTGCGACTGGTGCAGGCTTTTCAGTATACGGTCAGTACATTTTTTTGAGTACTTTTTCGGTACAATTTTTAATTTTTTATCTTCTTTTCAGGATGTCCACGGCGAGGTCTGCCCCCTGGGCTGGAAGCCCGGCGATGCCACCATCAAGCCGGCAGTGGACGCCTCGAAGGCCTTCTTTGCCAAGCAGAACTAGGCGAGGATTGGAAGTGTTCTGAAGGTTTGAAGATTTGGTGGTGGTGATTACCTTCTTCTACTTCCTCTTGGCTGTGGCCTCTTTCTCCCTCTCTCTCTCTCTCTTTTCTCTATCATTTCTCAGTAGTTATCTTTATCTTTCTCTCTTTCTTTTCTGCTAGTGTGTGTATGCGCTCCCTCTCTCTCTCTCTCTCTTTCTCTTTTCTGTGTAGGTGATTTGGTGGTGTGTGCGTGTGTGGAGTTTGTTACATTTTCTCCTTTTCCTCAACTTCAAGCGCAGAACTACTGAGTCGATTCCTTCTGTGGCTATCTTTTCTCTATATTCTTTTTCTAAATTTTCCACACTTTTTCTTTTTCTCTTTTTCTCAGCTATGTAAACTCACTCACTCATTCGCTCGCTCTTGTTAGCAAACAAACAAAAACTAAAAGTAGGATTGCAAACAACAACAAAATTGTGTCGTGTTGTGTATAGT
>JAALOO010001440.1_pt1 | contig 16072 bp, 21 predicted proteins | sample 7257641 | NCBI WGS metagenome assembly JAALOO01 (sample SAMN14085613, study PRJNA598686) | mite metagenome | biome: ENVO:01001000; feature: ENVO:01001002; material: ENVO:01001226; isolation source: single female mite from University of Michigan culture on fish food culture... ...
GAGAGAGAGAGAGAGAGAGAGAGAGAGAGAGAGAAAGAGAGAAAGAGAGAGAGAGGTTTCAGATGCTACTACACTGCTCTCTCAGGCTCGCCTGGGACTGTTGCATGTTTTAGTGCGCCCGTTATCTTTTCTCTATTTGGTCCTCGGTATGGTGCTCATCGGATTTTTACTGCTGCTGCTGCCGAGGATAAAGATAGCACCGGGGTGGGGGCAACTCTTCATTCTCTCCATTAGCAGCAACAGCAGTACAAACATTATCACTGCTCGTGGCGTACTGGCACTGACTGGCCTTTACTGGTATTCAGTCTCTGCCTCTGCCTTTGTCTCTGTCTCTTTTTGCTCAGTTCAATTCTTGCTGTTAATGAGTACGAGAGCAGCGCTACACTGCAATTGCCGGTTCAAGGATGGTAAGGTACTTTGACCTTTCTCTCTCTTTCTTTCTCTTCTTTCCATTCACTACTGATGCTGCTGCTGCTGCTGCTGCTGCTTACTGCAAGGCTAGTTCAGCTGCAATTGCTGCTCTCTGGTTTGGTGATCGCTACAGTGGCTAATTGCCACAAGCAAAGTCCAAATGGCAGCACAAAAATGAATGCCAGTGAAGTGCTCGGTTGCGGAAAAGAGGGAAAAAGTCTCATAGCAGCTAATGTCAAACAGTCGACGGAAAAAAAGAGAAGAGAGAGAGAGAAGCCATCAACGATTTGCCAAGAGAGAGGATGGAATATGGCAAATGAAAGTACTAGTGATGAAAAAGAGTGTCAGTCAGTAAGTGAGGGTTGAACTGTGCTGGCAGTGGCATAGATTTTAATGGTGTTCTCGACGACAGCGAAGACGACGACGACGACGACGACGAGCACTTAAATGTAAGTAGATCCAATCAATCCAGTTAAAGAGCTTGCTGTTTCAAGCACCGTACAAATTGGTTTTTCTGGTTTTTCTTACTTATTTGTAGTTTCCCTTTTATTTTTCCTTACTTTATCACAAATATTCATTTTTTAAGTTATATTGAGCTAAAATCTTAGCCAGCAAATGGCATTATTTTCATCAGTTTCATCTCTCATTTTTTCTTTCCCTTGAGACTCTTTTCTTCTTAAATCTTCTTTCTTTTCTTTTCTTCATCAAGAGCGCCGTCTGTAATGTGCCGCTGCCAGCAACAGCTTTTTCCTAAGTCTCACTAGTAAATAAAATAGTAGTAGTAGTAGTAGTAGTGTAGTCTATTAATGCAAACAAAAGTAGAAGTAGTTATAATTGGCATCAGCAGTATCGACAGGGAAAGTTCAGCAGCGGTAGCATTAACAGCAGCTCAACTTTCCGATGCCAGTCGCACATCTTCGACCACAGAACACAATGCCTACTGTTGGCCGGCAGTTGGGTCGTTGACTGAATCGAGTAAACACACACACACACACACAAAGACATTGCCTGCTCAGTGCATCCTTCAGCTCTCATCTTCCTCCTTTCCTTTCTCATCTTCATTTCTCATTTTACTTTTAATTTTGATCAACAGTACAAAAGACAGCAGCAGCAGCAGCAGCAGCAGCAGCAGCACTGTGACACGACACGACACGAAGGCGACCAGCCAAGCTAAGCGAACAATTGTTGCAGTGATCGCTGCTGCTGCTGCTGCTGCTTATTACTGATGATCCGACCGATGCTCTCCGGTGATCTACCAGCACCAGCACCACCACCAGCACCACTAGCAACAGCGCAACCAATTACGCCAACGCAATCGATTGAGCTGTCAGTGAGTGAGTGAGTGAGCGAGTGAGTGAGCCATACAGCCAGTCAGCCAGTCAGCCAGTCAGCCAGTCCGAATCAGTGCGACAGAGGAAGCACCCACCAGAGCCGCCAGCAACAGCACCAGCAGCAGTCACTCTCGTTCCTTCGCTTCAACTTTCTCTTTCACTCGCACTGTCTCTCCGTTCTCTCCATATCTCTCTTTTCTCTCTTTTTCTTTCTCGCTTTGCTTTTAAATTCTCGTTCATTTTCATTCCCGTTCCATCTTTGCACTTACTTGCTTCATTCATTCATTCATTCATTCATTCAGTTGGCTGTCATCGCTCATCACTGCCACCGCCACCATCACCACCACCACCATCAACTAACTTTTGTGCTACCCTCGCTGCTACTTTTGGTTGCAGCTGCAGTATCCAGTGGCCAGTGGCCTGAATGGCTACTGTATCTGCTGTGAGATCCTCCTGCAGCTGCAACTTAAAAGAAAAATCTTTTCTGATCTGACTGAGAAAGTGGACTTAATCTGACCTTCTGTTGCAAGGGTAAGTGGATATGATGTGATGCGATGTAAATGCATCAGATTAGTTTATTGAACATACAGATTCTCCCTATTGACATGATTCACTCGTACAAAAAAATGTATTTAGCAATTTATTTTAAATATTTGGTTTTTTTGGAGAACTAGTTTTAGGATTGCCCTTTCAGTGCACTTTGCGCTTAGTGCATTTTATGCCCAAGTCTGCAGTGCAACAGACTTTAGAACTCTCTGCAAACTTGCTGATTTAGTCATTCTTTTCGCCAACTTTTGCCAACTTTGATGTGCCTGTGTGCGAGACTCAGGCCTTAATGGCCTTTTGTTCTGCTGCTGCTGCTGATGTTGCTGTCAAAGCAGTTTGCACTAGTGATGACAATTACGAAGATTGCGATGAAACTCTACGACAGTCTAATTATAAAACTGTTGCCACTGCTCAGTGAGCTGAAAGTTGAGCTGACAGATAGAGAGAAAGAGCACGACATTTCAGTTTAGTAGTCCATCATCACCATAGCAGCAGCAGTAATAAATAATATCTGCCCCATTTCTCCTCTTTCACTTTCCCTTATTTTTTTGCTTTTTCTTAGTTTCCGTTTGTCAGCAACAGTCGTGAGTCAGTGCAAAAGTCGAGCCCGGTGCAGAATCGTTCCCCCTCTAGTGCTTTAAAGCATCACACTTTGCCACAGTTCTCCTCTTGTCACCGCTGTTCACTGGTTGAGCTGCTGGTGGCTGCTGCTGTCCCTGCTGGTTTAGTGTCGCCCAAATGGAGTCAACTACTGCTTGGACAGTAGGCAACCACAGCAGTGGCCAAGTGTACCCCAACCACCAGCAAAACAGTTATCCCCCTGCTTCGCCTGCTGAATCATCATCTTCCTCCTTTTCTTCTTCTCCTTTGCATGCTTTCTCTTCTTCTTCTTCAGCAGCAAACCCAAACCAAGACTACTCTCAGCACCATCACCATCTGCCCATTCCTCCTGACGGACTGCAGCCGCCGCCGCCGCCGCCGCCTACACACATTTGCCCTTGCAAGTGCTGCTGTTGCTGCCAGTACAGCGGCTTCCAAGTCAGCTACAATCCCAATTACAATCCGGAGGGCGATTTGGATTACTTGGATAGTCGTAATCACACTGCCAATCAAAGCGTTGCCAGTTTGCCTGGCCCAAATCATCAGTCGGCAGCACTGCCGCCGCCTCCTCCGCCCCCACTGCCTCCTACGACCTCAAATCAAGTCGCTAATCAATTGAACCAGAATCCAAGTCTACAATTTAACCCAATGCCGCCTACTCCTCGTCGTCGGCGCTCAAGGGCCGCCGCCGCCGCCAGAAAGCGACTGAAAAGCCGAATGCAAAGCCTGGCAGCTGCCAAAACCGCCAACTTGACGGTGATTCGAGAGGAGAATGAAGAGGAGAATGATAATCAAGAGCAGGCTTCTCAGGTCAATGAACATCAGATGGAGTCGTCCACATCAACGGCAACTGTCAATGAGGAGGAGGACCACAGTGCCCTGGACTGGGACACTCGTGAGCTGGACCGAGAGCTGAACATGCTCGCCTCGCAGACACTGGTGATCAGCCAGCAGGAAGAGGAAGGCCTTGCTGGTAAGTCAAGCTCGTTCGAGTCGGTTCCGCGCCCCTCTCGACCGCCGCCGCCGCCGTATGACATTGCCGTGCAGCACTTGGATGCCCTGAAGAAGCGCTACGGAAGCGACTTTGCCCACAGCTTTGCGCCCATCTCTCAGGCAAAGCTGAACGGAGCTGCTTTGGTTAGCGGGCAGCAGCCGCAACAGCAGCCGCAGCAAAAGCTGACCCACCATGCCAATCACCACACTGATATCAACGCCAACGGCACTACTACTCCAAACAACAACAATCTCAACAACAATCGCAACAACATCAACCACCAGGCAGCACTTGCCCCCGCCGTGACCTGCTTTCCATGCACTGCTGATTCCGCCAGCTCAACGGCACTGGACAACGCATTCGATTTGGACATTGATTTTGATCTCGACGACCTGGAGAACACGATGGAAGCAGCCGCCGCAACCGCTGCCAGCTTCTTAGAGGAACTAGGAAGTGAAAGCAATCCGCTTACTGAGGATTTACTCTCGCCTTTTGCCGCTTTCCAGTCGCTGTCGTTGTCGCCGTCGCCGTCGCCCTTGCAGTCGGCCACCAAATGTGCTGCACTTGCCGATCCACTTTCAATCGCAGATCAGCAGCCAAAGCAGCAGCAGCAGCACAAGGAGCAAACTTCAGGCGCTTCAGTCTCCTCATTCAATTCCTCATCATCATCTTCTCGATCATCCACAGGGATGATGATGATGATCCAGAACAATCAACCCGAACGCAATTCGCCTGCAGCAAGTATTAAATCGAAAAGCGTGGCGGTTAATCACAACTCAATGATGCGACAGTCAGCTCAGAATCTCCCAGCTTTCAATAGTCAGCAATCGACTATGCAATCGATGCAAAACGCCGAAATCACTCCACTGCCTACAACTTCAGCTACTGGAAATGAGGCTCCAGCTGTCTACAACAGTCATCCACAGCAAATGATGCAGTCAACTCGCTCCCAACCGTCTCTGCAATATTCTGAGCCTTTGCCTTCGTTTGCTACTCTATCTCAGACTCCCAGAATTTTGTCTCAGTTGCGACCTCTTCGCTCTCCATCACCGCCTCAAACCAGTGTGCTCCACACCGAGTCGCCCTCGCCAGTAGTCGTCCTGCAGCACAACTTACGCAATGCCGTCGATGAGGGAGAGGCTGCCTTCCTCTACCAGGACTCAAAGCAAAATGTAACTACAGCAAACAATGGACAACCTCAGCCACAGCCTCATCCCTCGCTTCAGGTCTACCCCGCCCACCAGAGCATCATCTACCAGATCATCCGAAAGTTGGTCTTTGCGCCGCTGAAGCTGGAGCAGATGATCGCCGCAATTGAGAGCCGCATAAGCCGCCAACAGGGAGATCATGAAATGGTAAGTGTGTCACTGTTTGACTTTAGACGCCAACACTTAGAAAGTGCTTGAGAAGCGGTTTGGTAACGCGGCGCGCGGAGAGATTTACAAGCATGACGTAGTCCAGACTGACTTTTAATGGTAGAGGGAGCAGCTTATAAAGCATTTACAACGGTTTCGAACTTCGCGTGAGCAAAGCCACGTCACCAGCGGCCTGGTGGCCGCTACTCTTGATAATTAAACTTGATTTTGGCAAATATTTGTATATTTAATTACTCTTGTAGATCAACTTTAGCTACCAGAACAACAACAGCAGCAGCACTACCAGTAACTATCAGTCAAATGTTGTCGCTGAAAACGCTTCCTCCGTTTTCACTCTTCAAAACGCTCCCGGAGCAGGATCTTCCCTCTTTCTGGCCGACTGCATGTTTTGTCCCCACCACCACCACCAGCACCAGCATCAGCATCAGCAGCCAAATGGCAGCAACTACCCAACTGCTTCCACTTCAACTGGAACACTCTCAGCCTGCAGCCCCTTCACCGCGGCCGCCGTTCACCTGTGGGCAGTGCACTCCCGAGCGTCTTTCTTCTGTCGCCACTGTGGCCATCGCTTCGCCGAGCGAGCCACCTTCGTGTACCACTTCAAGGACTGCAACCACTTTAAGGAGAAGTGCTTTCAGGCGGTGCGACGCGTCCTCCTCGGGCCCCCCGGAACGCAGCTGCTGGTGTGGAACAACGTCCGCGAGCTGCTGCAGCTGGAGGGCAGCACCAAAAAGTGGGCCGCCTTCGTCGCCCACCTCTTCATGACTGCCCCTGAGTCAGCAGGTCAGTCTCAATCTCAGTTTTACAAGTCCTTCTTCGAGATAATGCGGGAGCTTCAGCTGGATGACCTTCTCCCAAAAGAATGTCGCCTCTGTGCAATCCACTGCATTCAGAAAAGTGCCAACAATGCTGCTGGAGTTGGTGAAAATGGTGATAACCTTAGTCTCAGCTCTCAAATCACCTTCGCCCGGACCAACTCCTTTTCCTACTGCAAACCAGTTCGAAGTCCGCTTTTCACGCCGTTGGTGCCGCGCTCTATTGAGGTCACCCAGGCGGTGCGCATTCTCACTCACCTGGCGGCCCACCACGCCTACTTCCGCTTCATCTGCCTGCCCTGTGCCAGCAAGCACCTGCTCTTCCTCAAGCTGTATCACTTTGAGAAGCACGCCCCCGAGTCTCTCAATTGCTCCCAGGAGGGCGTGTTGCACTCAGAGTTGAAGCTCGACCTGGCGACGCTGGTCCGATGCTCGGTTCCCTTCGCCCTGGGGCCGTTTCTGGCGGAGCACCGCCGCGTGGCCCACTGCGCCGATGATCACTACGATGAGGGCACCATCGTCCTCGTTCGCTACCTGACGGTGTCCTTCCTCGAGGAGGCCTTCACCAACATCCTCAAGGAGACGACCTTTGACCTGGGCGGCGAGCGAGACGCCTACACCAAGGCCGAGGTTCGGGCGCTGCAGCTGACGCCCCTGGTAGCTGACCCTTCAGGACTGGTCACCCTGCCGGAGAACCTTCGAGCGCCCTTTGAGGTGGCCGCCACAAACACCGAGTGTTCATCTTCAAGCGGCAATCTGGTGGGCAAAAGCTTGCCTGTACTGCTGGAGCTAATGGCTCAGCCGCAGCGCTAAAAGGCGCATAAAAGTAAGTTTTTTCAATAATTTTATCTCAGCAGAAACAGCATAGGCGCCGCTTTAAAAACCGGCTTCTTTTTTCGGCGCGTCTAGATATAGTCAGCTTCTTTTTTGTCAGTTTTTCTTTTCCACAACCTTTCTTCCTCTACTTCTTTTCCCTTCTTCTTTTTTTCTGTCGACACTATATAAAAGCAGGATAGATACTATGTATCCATCCACAGCAAATATTGGCGCCCGTTGCCGGTTGCTCTTCATTGTGCATTGTCCTCTCTGTCAGTCCTCTCTGACTGACTGACTCACTGACTGAATGCATGGCACACTAACAGTGTGCCTGCTAAGCTGAGAAAACTACCAAAAAAAGAGCTGCCAAGTGTTAGGCGCTAAAACTGCTTGTGCTGCAAAAATCATTTTTTATTTGATTTAAATTTAAATGAAATTAACCTTTTTAGCAGGTGCAGTACACTGGCGCATTCTTATCTCTATAAGTTTGCAATAGATGAAAAATCACATCAACTTTAACAAATCACTTGCACCTGTTAGTCTTTACTCTCCAACAACTTCAAGACAAGCAAATACACACATGCACAATTACACACACACACACACACATATTCTTCATTTTTATCATCATTTCTACTATTAGTTTTTCTTTTTCACACCACTTTTCCTCAATCAACCAAAGTCTCTTTCATTTTTTAGTCAATCATTTCTTTTTCTCTTTGATATCAGTCGATTTATTGCTGATTCATAACAAAACAATTTATAAAGAGCTAAAAATTAGTCAATTCGCTCACTCTAAAAATGGCTCTTTTGAGCATCATTCGAGCAATGAACTTTTGATCACTTTAGCAAACTTTAGCTTTTGAACTTAAGCAAACACTGAATTCTTTTTGCCAATTGTTGTTTCTAAACGCCCAAATAGCCTTGAAATGACTGTTTTCCGGTCGATCGCCTGACCGTAGGTGGCCGACCACCTGAACTGGCTTAGCTAGTCGCGAAACTGCCTAATTGAACTCCAACTTCTTTAGGCAGAACAGGTGTTCAAAGGAAAACAAAAGGTTATTTGCTGAAAATTGCGGTTGCAGGCAAACAATTTTCTCCTTTACCCTTTTTTCAATTGCCCTTACTTGTTAATTTAGCGCAGATTTTCTCAGTTAGTACTTTCTCACTTTTTCAATGCCCCTCTCATTGTAAAAAATCGTCATCAAATTATTCTTCTTTATTCACTTTAAACTGGCCAACTGTGCCAAACTTGTGCCAAAAATCTAATCAACAGTGGCAGCAGCAGCAGCAATCACCTCTACGGAACACTGTTTGGCACTTTACAAACAGCAGTGCACAGAAAAAGCTCGCCTATGCGTTAAAATAAAATAGCAAACTTTTAATTGCACTTTCTGGTTAACTGGTGCACCGCTCCATCACTACCAACACCATCACCATCACATCAACTGCTGCTTCAACGCCTTGCTGATTAATTAAACTTTCACACTGATTAGGAGAGAGAATCCTTTTTTTCCCTTTTCTTCTTTTCCCCAAACTAATGAGTAATTAGTTTTTGTTCTTTACCATCAAAACGCAGGCAGTGCATGTTGACAAAATAAATCAAGTTCGTTTCTGGCGTATTGACAAACGAACATAATGCTACCAATAGTTTAGCTTAACCAAGGCTTAACTGCAGAGGCAATTGTTTTAGGAATATCAGGCAGAGTGTGTTGTTTTATATTTGCGGCACATCTAGCTGCAACCTGACACCTTTGCGCACATCAGCTTTAAACAAACCAAACAAATCATGTAAATTATTAATCCCTCCCTCAGTTTAGCGGAAAACCAAGTTTTTAATCAGAGTTTTCCTTCAGTCAGGACTTCTTAATTTTCGTTTCACAAACACACACTAATACATACGAATACATACATTTACATACACATCAATTGCATTCGCACTTACACACACATTTGGATTCTTTCCTCATTCAACTTTTAAGTCTTTCATCAGCATCTTCTCATCGGAAAAGAAAATGTCCGTTACCAATTTTTCTCAGTTCTCTCAATCCTCGTTTGTACCGTCATTGCCAGGCTTACCAAATGATATTAAAACCAACATCGACTGGTCTGACGAGGTGAGCAGTTCGCTGGCGATTGTGAAACCCATTATCGACTTTAAAATGTCAAACCAAAATGCCAAAAGCTCTACTGAAACGAGTTTCACACCACTACCACATCAGGCACAGCAAACACCACTATCACAAAACACTCTGCCAGTACAATCTCCAACTGAACAACAAGATGGCCGGAAAGACTCATCCAAAAGCATAACAAGTACTTTAGTCCAGAAAGAGCAAAAACAAAATCGTCATCGTCATTTTCGTCATCATCATCATCATAAACGCCAGTTGCAATTTCAAACTTACGTTCGACCTCATAACCAACAAGCGAACAATTACCCGCCGAACGGAAACGACGGCGATTTGCGATCACAGCAGCAGAGTCACCACCATTGCCATCACCACTATCACCACTACCACCACGTTCACCCTCAGCAGCAGCAACAGCAGCATCAACAACAACAGCCCACAGCCTCAAAAGCAGCAGCCACTTTGACCTCTTTCAAAACAATGCCCCATTCAGGTGGCCGGTCATCGACTGCATCAACAGCAGCAATCTATCGGTCACAACCGCAGCAACCACAACTTCCAAACACAAACAGCCTCCTCCTTTACCCTTCCAATGTCCCCTCAATGGCGACCAGTTCTAACCCTAGAGGCTATGCCAGTTCAAGTCACCCCAACACGGCTTCCACCACAACTGCAATTCATAAGGTTTTAAACTCGTCAAACTATGCCATTGGTAGCAGCAACAGCTATGCTTCAGCAAACAACAACTTTTGTCAGCAGCAACCGGAAATGCCTCCACCGGCTACTTTGCCGTAAGAATTTACCTATTTGATTACAATATTATCTCATATTAACCTAAGCCTCTACCTTTTTATCTCCCCTTTTCACTAGGCCTCGATTCCTTGCTCATGAAGCGCTGATTGCCCGTTTGCGAGAGCGTGCCCATTCGATGCGTCAGGAGCGTCGTTCTCAATCTCAAGCTCTAATGTCAAAGCTGGAATTGGAAAAAGAGGAGGGAAAGGAAGCAGAGGAAGCTGATACCATTTTTCCGGGCGTCATCTCATTTGCAGAGGCAATGAACACCAATTAAGACAGTCACAGAATCTTCACTTTCTGAAAATGATAGCTTTAATCTGCTTTTTGCTGTACTTGCTGCTGTAAAACACATACACATATTCATTCACACACACCAACATTTTATATATTGTACTTAGATAGTTTCACAATAATAATAAAGTAGTATTCGATAACTGTTCTCATTAACACTCTATTCAACATAACTTGTAAGTTTGTGAGTTTTAATTTGGAGCGCCAGCAACTTCTACAGCGGTAAATTTGGCGCCCTCTCGAGACAAAAGTAGCGCAACTTAGCTAGCGCAGCGACGGTTGAGTTTGCCTATCTGTGTGCAGTGTGCAGTATTCTCAACGGCAACAACAACTGCTGACAATATCGGTCAGATTTGAAACCTTCTTCCTTGATAACGACAACTTTCTTAGTAACTACTTGCAAGTTTTTAGAACATTTGAAGTTTTTATCACCTACTTTGCATCTTTGGTGTGATCACCCCCTTTTTCGCCTTCCCTGACAGCCAGCATTTCCAGTATTCCCATCATGCAGCGCACCTTGATTGCCAACGTCGGCGGGACGACCTTCTTTGAGAAGCTGCGCAACGGCTTCAACGCCGTCCAAAAGGAGGTGGAGAAGGTGGAACAGCTGACCAGTGGAGTTGTCAGCGGACTGAGTAAAGGCTGTGATGAGGGAGACAAGCAGGCCAAGAGCGCCTCGGCATTACCCTTCGAGACGAGCTACTTTCAGGCGGACATTGCGCTGCTCGGTGACATGTATCCGGTTTACGTAAGAGAATTCGCGAGTATTTTGTTTACCTTAAATACTTCTAAATCATAACCTTTTTTGTTGTTGTAGGAATCCACTCACGCCCTGCAAACTGCCCTCACCGAGGAGCCGGTCCACCTTGATCAGCTAGAACGCCGGCTGCAGAAGATTCGCGAGCGGCTGATCAAGTTTGAGGAGAATCCGGCGCTGCTGAAGAAGGGCTACCAGCCGTACATACCACCGGCACCGTCAAAGGCTGAATCGGATGAGGGTGCTGAGGGTGCAGAGGCTGAAAACGACTGTAAGACGCCTATTTCAGAAAATGCTGTGCTGTTTAAAAAACAGGCAGAAACTGGCGGCACTCGCCTCTCATTTGCATCGCCAGCGCCAGTAGCTAACGGAACTGGAAAGCAGGCTGCTGCTTTCTTCTGTACACCTGACTCTAAAAGTGCTAAGCCTAAGCAGAAGAAACAGACCAATTCAACTGTGGTCATTGAAGATAAAGGGAACACTCCAAATGCGGTGAATCAACCGCTGACTATGACTGCCGTCAATGGAACAGCAAAGAGTTCACTACTGGCTAGCGAGTTGGTGATGACATCTCAGCGAAATGATGCTGCCGGCAAAGTTATCACCGCTGGTCAAACGGTGGTGTTATCTTCCTCCTCCTCTTCTGCCTTTTCATCATCACCTTCCACTGGGACAATACTTTCAACTACAATGACTACAACATTCACCGAGCCACCGGTGATTGTCAACGCCAAGCTGGCCAACTGTCTGAACATTCTCAATCGGTGGAACACCGTGACGCCTTCCGTCGCCTACGCCACCGCCCTCTCTGCTGCATCTTCCTCCTCTTCCACTTCTTCCACCTCTTCTTCTTCAGCTGAAAACTCCCGCAACTCAGGAACCTTCTTCTCTGACACCAGTGGCGGCAACCTTTCTGATGCCGCTGATTCAGTTGCTGTTGCGACCTCAAAAACAACCACCGTTCGCTTTGCTCCCAGCTCAAACTTGGCTGAAAGTGGCAGTTCTGTAGCTCGAAAGGCGACCTTTGTGATGCGACCGCCACCTTCTCACCTTCTTGAGACCGCATCCTCGGTGAAGCAACCTCAACTTTCAACTAAGGATGTGAAAGGCGTAGCTTTTAGTAACCAGCACTCCATCAATCGCAGCAAAACGTTCACAATGGAGGCCAAACCTAAGCAGTTTGCAACCGTCAAACAACCGTCGACAACAGCAGCAACAACAACAACAGGAGTTGTAGAGTACGAGACGGTGGAGTTTACACCCGGCATGACGAGCAAGGTGCGAAAGTACTAGACTGTACTAGACTGATTTCACTGCTGTTCAAGTGCACACTGCTTTACTTGGTGATTTGAAAAACACCCATGTTTTTCCATATACAAATCTAATAAAATACATTATTTTTATTTCAAATGCTTGAAAAGCTTGAAAGTGCCCTGATTAGACGCTGCACAGTGCTAATTTTTGCCTGGCAGTGTGCAAACGAAGCGCACCTCAATTCAGTTCAAATGTAGTAGTGGCGCACATTAGCTCTGTATGCTTGTCTTCATTCGTTGGATTGGCGCTGATGTGTCCACTGTTCAGACAGGCCAGAAAGATTGCTGTTTTGCGCAGACTGGCTGGCACACAACATTCTCAAACATGCGCATAGAAAGGCAATGAAAGGCTGCTGCTGCCACCGTCGTCGTAGCCGTTGCCAGTTGCCATTAGCTGGCGCCGTAGTTGTCGTCGTTGCTACTGTCGCAGGCCAAGTCACAGCAGCAGCAGATGAAGAAGAAGAAGAAGGAGAAGACAACTAGCATTTGCTAAGCATTGGCGGTGGTGGTGATATCCTTCTGCTGCCTCTCTCTCCCCTATCGTTCCCTTTCTCTCGCTTTCCTTCCTTCTCCTCCTAACTGGAAAACTTAATGACGCATTTTTGCTGGCAAAGCTTGCCTTGCTGACTACTAGCAAACAGACAGACAGTCAGGCAGGCAGGCAAACAGGCAAGCAGTCAGGCACACAAACTTTGGCTACACAACCACTACTAGCTGGCCTTCTTCGTTCGCTCCCCTAATCTAGCCTTTCTTTGCCTTCACCCCTCTTTCTCTCTCTCTCTCTCTCTCTCTCTCTCTCTCTCTCTCTCTCTCTATCTTTTTAGCGCACCCTCAGAAGAAGTCCTCAGTGGCACCAAACACACACACAAACAGCAGCAGCAGCAGCAGCCAGAGCAGCAACCGGCGTCCCAAGCTGGCAATAACAGTAGAAGTGCGGTACAGTGGAAGCTGCAGCGGCGGTGGCGGCGGTGGCAGCGATGGCAGCAGCAACCCTGGTAGCCAACTGAAAGAAAGATTCACGGAATTGCCTGCCAATTTAAAAGGCCAACACTTGATTGCCAGCACGGACTAGTAGTGCCTATTGAAGGCAGCTGTCGCCCTGTCTGCTCTTCTTCTTCTTCTTTCTCTTCTTCAGCTTCTTCTACTCCTTCTCCTTCTGCTTATCTGAAGCACATTTGAATTTTGCTGCTCCTCTTCTCGATTCGATAGACAAGAACATTAGATTGAGCTGGAAGAAAAAAAAGAAGAAAAGCCAACAGCAGCGGCAGTTAGTTGAACGGGCGAGCGCATCATTGCCAACCCTTGAGACTGCTGCTGCTGCTGCTGAAACTGAGGTTGGCAATGCCGTCAATGCCAAAACTGTGATTTGTTCATTACAGAGCTCCACTCTTGGAAGCTGCCAAACTGCTTGAAGTTTTTTAAAAGAGCTACTCTTCACTATTCATTTTGAAAGTAATAGAGAGGGTGAGTATATATGAACTTTAGCGGTTTGGGTGTGTGTGTTTCTCACTTTGGCTTCTCTTCCTTTTAGCAGAGCAAGTAATGAAGTTTGCTAGAACACTCTGACGCCTGACTTTCTCCTGCTCTTCTCAATCTCTCTCTCCTGATGCAGTTCTGTTCAGGCAGGCAACGAATCAGGAGCAGCAAGTCAGGGTACAGTTTGCCTTTCCCTCTGAGTCAGAGTTTTGACAGAAAACAAAACTTTTTGGGAAGTGAGTTGTTCTAAACTGAAGATGGCCCAACACCAAAACAATGATTCGGCAAATCAGTCCTCATCCTCATCCACAACCTCATCATCTGCATCCACCTCTTCATCCACGTCCACGTCCATACCGCCATCAGTCTTGCTGTCCTCCTCGTCCACTCCCATTATCTGTCCTCCATCATCGCAGCAGCAAATGATGGCTAGTGATTACCAGGTCCAGCAGCAGCAGCAGCAGCAGCAGCAGCAGCTAACGCCGCAATCTCTTGCCCAATTTCCTTCCTCTCAGTCTTCACCATATCACCATGGCCCTCCTCAGATGGCCCTCGCCAGCAACCACGTTCCCCAGGGAGTTGTTGATCCCTATCTTCATCAACAGCAGCATCAGCAGCAGCAGTTCCAGTCAATGCCTTGTGCCGGTGCTAGTGCTGGTGGATACCAAATCGTGCCCGCCGTCAATGGAGGCATGGTAATGGTCGATCCAGCTGGCATCCATCTAGGCGCAAACGGACAGGTGTACAAGTACAGCGCCCAGCAGCAGCACTACCAGCCCCAGCCGGGCGGCGGCTACTCTATCACCACCACTACCACCGAGCAGCAGGCGATGATGGTGATGAACGGAGGAGGTGGAGGTCAAAGAGGAGGAGGCGGAGGAGGAGGAGGAATAAGTGTCAGATTACCACAGCAACAGCAGCTGCAGCAGCAGCTTCAGCAGCAGATGCAACTTCAGCAGCAGCAACATCAACAACATAAGCTGCTGCATGCTCAGTCGCATCATCATTACGCCGGCTCGGCCACGCCCTACTCCACCATTCCCATTCCGCCCCTTCCCCCTTCTGCAGAGGACGGCACGCCCACCCGTGCGTACGTTGACTGCACGATGGTGGCGGCGGCGGCGGCCGCAGCGGCCGCCGCCACCATCACCGCCGCGGCCATTCAGCAGCACCAGCAGCAGCAGGGCCAGCCGCCGCAGCCAATCACCGACGAGCTGATGTCCAGCGCGGGCGCCATCTACACCTCACTGCTGCCCGGTTCGCTGGCCGCCGCCGCCAATGTCCCGCCCACGTACGCCTCGACGACGGTCAACGGGCAGCTGGTGGCGGTCAACCTGGCTGATATTCGCTACAAGCGCCTGAACTCCTACACCGAACTGTGTACGCTCATTTCGCCGCGCACCATCTGTGAGTACTTGCTGTTTATATTGAGTTTTTTCAGAATCTAATCTTTTGTTACTTTTTCTGTTCCTGCAGTCCAGAGCACCCTCCCTGGTTGTGTCTTTCAGATCAACTCCATCTCCAACTACCTGGCGGACGACCCTAGTGTGCGCATCTTCATTCGCTTCTGTCGCTATGACCCCACCTGCGAGGAGCAAACTGACCACATGCCCAGGGGCTTCAACTTTATCATCAACCAGAAGGCTTATCAGGTAACGAAATAGCAGTTGATCAGATTGAGCCAATTTCGCTGACTGATAAAGTAATTTAAATGATTTTTTTCAATGCAGGTAAAAAACCGCATCACCTTCTGCCCGTACGACATCACGACGCGAGTCATCTGCGAGGCGAGCAATGACATCTACGTTCGCATCTCCCTCGATCCAACAACGGGCGAAAATCCGGACGATTTCTTCTTTGGCGTCTTCCTCCTGCAGAAGATCAGCTACCAGTCGTTGCTGAATGAGTTTCATGCTCGCTGGCGACATCCCTTCAAGGCAAAGTATTCCATTGAGTTGGGTGAGTAAAACGCTAGAACGGGGATTACTCCTTCTAGTGCCGTTTTTGAGTAAAAGGTAATTTTGTTAACCCTCTTTTTTACTCATTTCAAAACCCACCAGCCAAAAAGAAGCTTAATCCAATTGAGTTTGACGATGATGAACTGGCCATCGTCGATAAAGACAACTCCATCAAGGTGTCACTGCTTTGTCCGGTTAGTTTGCCTCGATTCTATGTCATTTAATCGCAACCATTTCATCGCAGCGTCATTTCATCGCAGCGTCATTTCATCGCAGCGTCATTTTATCGCAAGCCTTTTCATTGCAAGCAAGCTAGCAGGGAGGCTTCTAGGCCCCCTGACCCTCTGGGAGGGCTGCTAAGCCCCCCAGGCCCCCTTTATATTACTTTAACTAACAAAAAAGTTGCGATGAAATGGCTCGCGATGAAATGGCTCGCGATGAAATGGCTCGCGATGAAATGG